>Ga0316196_10000891_pt1 | contig 12526 bp, 15 predicted proteins | sample Eddsed2cm_MG_FD_204938 | JGI IMG/M metagenome (GOLD analysis project Ga0316196, IMG submission 204938) | Coastal sediment microbial communities from Maine, United States - Eddy sediment 2 cm | ecosystem: Environmental > Aquatic > Marine > Coastal > Sediment | place: USA: Maine | collected... | reverse complement strand
GTGATGTCATCATGATTTAGCTCTTTAACAGTAAATTTATGCAATGTTTTGAGGATGGCCGATTTAAGTTCAGACAAAGGGGCTCCTGTATTTGCATCAAGGGCATTTTTGAGGCGAGCTAATCCAAAACGTTTACCCTCGGGGCTGGGTGCGTCAATGATGCCGTCGGTATAGGCAAAAAGTCGGTCTCCGGGAGTCATTGGAATCGTAATCTGACTGTAATGTGTATCCAAATCGATAGCAAGAGGTATGTTTAGTGGAAAACCATCGCTTTGACCTTCACGACCATGCGGTCTGGCGTATGACCAGACCCTGTCGCTGGCCCGTTTGTATAGAACAGGAGGGTGACCGGCATAAGACACTCTCGCTTCGCTTTCTTGACGGTAATACGCGACAACTGCCGCGGTAGTCATGGCATCCAGGCTGCGGCTGCTAATTCGTTGGTTAACTTCGCCCAGAATGACCCGACTGTCCGGCTCTCAAATGTGAGCTTTTAAAGTGTCGTAGACATACTGACTTATTTCCGAGACAGCCTCGCCGTGACCGGTGACATCTGCTATAGCCAGTCGAGTGATGATGCCACCTTTACAGACTCCAAAATAGTAGATGTCTCCACCTTTACCTCCCTCACAACAAGCTGTAGAATAGATAGAACCAATGACTTTTCCGGCAGAGACCTCTGAATCTCTATTACGGATACCTCCCCAGAGTTCCTTACACTCAAGCCTGCCATGTGCGTCAGCAATTGGGAACGGTGAATTTTTGTCGTACATTTGCATACTCCTTTCCCTAAATATGGTCGCTAAAGCGGATTAAGGATTTTAATTGTATTATCTGGCATTAGCTGGTGGTTCTAAAGGTTTCGCTGGTAATGCCGGTTTTTTTGCACGTAACAAGACACCTTTGGTTTTTGGGGTACTATTAAAACCAGTTTCACCGATGAGTTCAACATTATGAAAGCCGACTTTTTCCAATAAAGCCAGGAAATCCTTTCCCGGTATCGTGCCCCCTTCTCATTGGAACCAATTCGCAAGTCGAGCCTTTATATCTTTCTGGACACTTCCTGCTGCAATCTGATCTGCCACCATCAAACGTCCTGCTGGTTTCAGCACCCTTATTATTTCTGACATGGCTGTCTCTTTGTCGGGTATTAGATTGATCACTCCGTTCGAGGTCACCACGTCGAAGGTATCATCAGAAAAAGGCAGGTTCTCACCCGATACTTTTTGGAATTTGACGTTATCGAGCTCCATCATCTGGAGATTGTTTTCCGCGCGGGCAATCATTTCCGACACGATATCCACACCGATGACCGAACCTTTCGGCCCCACGATTATTGCAGCCAAAATTGTATCAACGCCAGCACCACAGCCGATATCGAGAACTTGCTCGCCTTGATTAATTTTTCCCAAGGAAAAAGGGTTTCCCACACCACAGTAGGAGGATGCAACCTCATTCGGAAGTTTTTCGGTTAGGGCCTTATCATAATTTAGTGCTTCAAGACCTTTGCTGCCGGTAGGATATTTAAATTGTCCCTCAGGGCTGGTAGCAACTTTCGCATACTTTTCGTTGATACCAGTTTCGATTTTTTTAAGATCGTCTATTGTGATTTGAGACTCCATGATTTTATCTCCATTGAGCGATGATATTTAAAGCTTTACGTCTGGGGTTCTATTGTCTCCCTAACTCAATTCATAAGCCACCGGCTATGCTGGTGAGAATTTAAATGGTTCTACCGTTACCGCGAGGGCATGCTTGATGGGTGCAAACCTGATCGATGCCGGTGGCTTATGAATTGAGATAAATCAGCGGCCACCAGCAGAGGTGGCTGCGGCCCTTCCAGGTGCCATCCTTATACCTTCAGCTCTGCTGGTGGTCGCTGATTGCTGCTGAAAGAGCTTCCATGTCTGGGATGTTGTCAAAGGCGATGCGCTCATTGATTATTATCGATGGAACCGCAGGCATTCGCTTGCAGATTGCCCCGAGTTCAGCGTGTCGCATCACGCCTTCTCTGGAACTGACATCGACTACCTCCCATTGGAGAACTCCTTTCTCAAATTCGGGGGCTATTTCCACCAGTATTGCAAGTGCCAAATCGCACAATATGCACCCTTTCTTTTTGGCAACAATTTCAACCATTACGTTTGGTGAATCCATGGGCCGATATCCTTTTTCCAGCATCTTCACTTTTAAAACTTATATATTTTGCCCTTATCACTGTGTGGCCTCAAATGGCGATACATCGAGAAACTAGCGACTATCAATTCAGCTAAAATTATTACAGATAGTACTTGGATACATTAAACACGCTAGGAAATCAATCGTCTTTAAAATCTTGGTCCGTTCAAGCATCAGGTGCTGTCAGATCCTCAGGCAACGTTGGATTTCCTGACGAAAATAGGGATTCGGTTGATTTTATTGACATTCGCAATAAAAGCGGATAGTTGAAATAAGAATCCGTTAACAAATAATGTTTAGTTATTATAGCTTGTTGCATGTTTTACACAATTTGGGATAAATTCGGGCAACCATTGATCCTAATTTGGCCGGGAGGCCTAAAAATCAGCAAATGGAGAGGGGTACCATGCAAGATCATAATTTTGTAAGGATGGGTGACGGGGAGCGGGTTTTAATGTCACCCGGTCAGATCAAAGAAGATCTTCTGGCTGGCACCCAGGACGCGGCCCAGCGAGCTGATATACCAGCGTTGACCTCCGATGAGCTTGAACAGCTATTTGATATTTTTGCTGATCCGTCCCGCATTGTCAGTGTCTCACCCGGCCAAGAGGTGATTGTGACCGACGATGCCGTTTGCACGCTGTTTTATCTGGATCAGGATAACAGCGGACAGGGGATCCCCATGAGCCGTGGACAATCCGTGCTGGCCTATGAACGGGCCTGTGCGGCCGATACCGTATCCATTGGATATCGAGATCAATTCGGTCAACCTTTTCAGATCTAAACTAGGCTAGATGACGGAGGTCAGAGGACATATGGCAGATGTCAGAAGTCAGATGTCAGAGGACAGAAATTGGAATTCGGAAGGCGGAATGGGGAAGTCGGAAGAAAGTAATCTGAATTCGGAATCAAACGACCAGTGACCAGTTACCAGTAGCCAGAAAACAGCAATCGGAAACAATGGATTTTTTTTCCTCTGAAACGATTAACCAATAACGAATAATTCCCAAATGTTTTTTAAATCAATTGGGGTAGTATCGAGCATCGCATATCTAGCATCCAGTGAACAGTATCCGAAAGCCAGTAACTAATAACCAATAACCAGCAACGAGGATATCCATTATGCCATCAGAAACCTCCAGCGGAGCGCGTATCAGCCCGATTGCGATAAAACCGGAGAAGAGGATAAAAGCCTTGGCTGATGAGGATGTCGCAAAGATCCATCAGGCCACATTGACAGTACTGGAACAAACCGGTGTGAAATTTCCTTGCGAAAAGGCCCTCCATATTTTAGCAGAAGCCGGTGCCGACGTTGACTTTAAAACACAGATCGTAAAAATCCGGCCGGATCTCTTGATGAAAACCCTTGCCGAAGCCCCAACCGAATTTGTCATGGGGTCGCGCGGAAGCCAGGCGCTGGATGTAAATCTTGATGGCAGCGGAATATATTGCGGAACTTCAGGTACCGGCACTACCACAGTGGATTTAGAGACCCGTGACCGCAGGCCCTCTGTGAAAGCAGATGTGGCGATGATGGCCCTCATCTCTGATTATTTATCTTCCATAAGCTTTTACTGGCCCATGGTGGCGGCACGGGATTGCCCGACGGAGACCATTGCGCTGCATGAACTGGAGGCCGCCTTTACCTATACCGAAAAGCATGTTCATATCGTTAGCTGTGTGGATAGAAAATCAGCTCAATATGCGGTTGAAATGGCCGGAGTCATTGCCGGAAGCAGGGAAAGAATTAAAACCCGACCGCCGCTGTCGCTGATTGCCAGTCCCATATCTCCGCTAAATCACGATGCAGGTGTTCTTGAAGCGGCCCTGGTATTTGCCGATGCCGGATTGCCGGTCGGGTTTGCAGCGATGCCGGTGTTAGGTACTACGGCACCGGCATCCATTACCGGTGCATTGGCCCAGGGAAATGCTGAAATCCTGAGCTCCATCTGTTTGCTTCAACTCGCATACCCGGGCTCTCCGGCATTTTATCCGTTGTTTACCGCCATGATAAATCCATTCACAGGGGGCATATCCGTATCAAATGAAACGAAATGTCTCTTTTATGCGGCCACTGTTCAACTGGGGCATTATTACCACCTGCCCGTAATGACCGGCTACGGCGGCAGCGACGCAACAGACCCTAAAGGATGGAAGGTCGGAAAAGACGACGCCATTGATGCCTTTTTTAGCTGTGCCACTGGCCCGGACATGGCTCCCGGCCTTGGTTTGCTGGAAGGTTACACACTGCTTTACCCGGAGAAGCTATTACTCGACGATGAGATTTATCAATCCGTCAAATTCATGGCTGAAGGAATGCTTGCGGCTAACCATCAGCCGGCCATCGATGAAATTATGGCAGTCGGACCCGAAGGACATTTTCTGGATCGGGATTTCACTGTCAGGAATGTTCGCAGGCTCTGGCAACCGCGAATATCGCAGCAATGGTCCGCAGAAATGCAGGATTTTCGAGACCCCCAGGTGGCAGCCCTGGATAAAACCAAGTGGATACTAAAAAATCACAAACCCAAACCCCTTGACGAAAAAGCGGCCGATGAGCTAAAACGAATTATCCAAACAGCTGAAAACAAACTCGTGAAACCTTAATATAGGCGAAACCAACCTGCTATATGCGCAAGCGCAGCGAGGTGGATACCCGGCTTAGAAAATTTTATTTAATTTCTAATCTGAACTGGTTCATCAAATTTGATACATGGGCATATCACAAGTTATCCGGAATTCGATCTATTAGGCTTTTATAGTCAGACTTACTTGGCGAGGTAAATTCTTTGAACTATTTAGGTCTCGATCTTTCTTCACTGATTGTTATAATTATCGCCGTCTTCATAGCGGGTGTCATTCGAGGTTACAGTGGTTTTGGTTTTGCAATGGTAGCCGTTACTAGTATTTCCCTTGTAATTTCCCCAGCTCGCGTTGTGCCCCTTGTCCTAATTCTCGAGGTAATGGCGAGCATAAGTCTGGTGCCGCAAGTTTGGAGAGACATAGACTGGTATTCTTTACGCTGGCTGCTTGCGGGATCGCTTCTTGCTACCCCCTTTGGGGTATATCTGCTTGCTAACATACCGGCAGAGCCAATGCGAATATCCATTTCCCTGCTGGTGCTGGTTGCTGCAATTCTACTATTACGAGGCTGGGCATGGAAGCGAATGCCTGGCAGACCATTAATCCTTACCACAGGAGTAGCATGTGGCATATTGAACGGTGCCGCCGCAATAGGTGGCCCGCCGGTCATTCTTCTCTACCTTTCGTCACCTGCTGGAGTAACGGTATCCCGCGCGTCTATCATCGCCTATTTCTTGGGTATCGACACAATGAGTCTCATAATGGCCTCAATACAAGGCCTAACTACACTCCAGACTTTGCTGCTGACAGTTGTCTGTCTGGTTCCGCTGCTTATTGGTATTGCCGTTGGAAGTAGAATGTTCACAAAAGTTGAAAAGGAATCTTTTCGTCACCATGTGTTAGTTTTGCTTATAATACTTGCGATTGCCGGTTTACTTCGTGGAATAATTATCTAATTTCCTGGATAACCATAGGATCAATCCCGCTTGGTGGTTGGTTCACAGATCGCACCGGACGAATCAATGCGTTCATTATAGGTGGTGTTCTCCTAAATTCCCTGTTTATATTTCTTGTACCCCTTGGTTTTTCGGTCCTACTATGTGTGCTGTTGCTTGGAGTGACCATTGGAGGTTGGCCGGGAGCAATTATGGCTCTGCCTAACCATGTTTTGTCCCCCCAGAGTCGTTCTACCGGCTTCGGTGTATTCAACATGGTTTTTTATGGAATAGTCGCGGCTTTAGTACCAGTCGCCGGATGGTTGAGAGACTTCACGGGTGAAGAAACGGCTTCGTTACAATTCGGAGGCGTTCTGATGATCCTAACTGTCGTTGCATTAATAGTTTTCCGTATTTTACAACAACGCTGGCTTGCAGAAGAGCCTGGGCAGCTATTGGAAACTACTACCTGATTTAAACAATTTTCAAATGCGGTCAACAAGTTTTCGAGTCCAGAAGTTTTTCTAAGGATAAGAGGGAGAGGAAATATGACTGGAAAAGATATTGTAAAAACTGCCTTTGATCTGAAAGAGTCCGCAAGGATACCTACCACATTGATCGCCGGCGGGTCGTGGGCGGTACACATGGCAGGTAAAACCTTTGCCGGCGTCAAAGAGAATCCTGAGAGGATCGCTGATGTATTTGTTCAAGCATTTATGTTTTGGCTTTAGGATGCGATTTCCCCAAAAACGTACCTTTTGAGAATATCCAAGCCCTCATGTCACTGAAAGAAAATTTAATTTTTCAGGTTTCTGCTTTTCGACGGTAAAAATTTAGTTTTGCGATTTTGCATGTATTCTCAACACATCACCGCCTCCGAACTACTCAATTTTATATGATCACTTTTGTTAGGATTTGGTTTTACAATCCAGTCAATTATTGACAAATGAGATAGCTTCCGTATTTTTAAAAATCGCCACCTTATTGATATTCACTATTTCCACAGACATTTTCAAACCATAGAGACAGGAGGACTCGATGAAAAAATCGCATCTAAGATCAGTATTTTGTATCGTGGCATTGACCACATTAATAATTGGTGCACCGGTATTAGCTGCAGACAAGCCCAACATCGTCATCGTTTGGGGTGACGATATCGGCTGGTTTAACATCAGCGCCTATAACATGGGCATGATGGGCTACAAGACTCCAAACATTGACCGGATCGCCAAGGAAGGCGCAGTGTTTACCGACTGGTATGGCCAGCAGAGCTGCACCGCCGGCCGCGCAGCATTTATTACCGGCCAAGCGCCGATTCGCACGGGTCTGACCAAGGTTGGACTCCCAGGTGCAAAAGAGGGAATGCCCAAAGAGGATCCCACAATCGCCGCTCTTCTCAAGAACCACGGCTACATGACCGGCCAATTTGGCAAGAATCATCTTGGCGATCGCGATGAGCACCTGCCAACGAACCACGGTTTCGACGAATTCTTTGGAAACCTCTATCACCTCAATGCCGAAGACGAGCCGGAGAACGTAGATTACCCCAAGGACCCGGAATTCAAAAAGAAATTTGGCCCTCGCGGAGTGATCAAATCCACTGCTGACGGCAAAGTTGAAGACACCGGCCCACTCAATATGAAGCGAATGGAGACCGTTGATGACGAGGTCACCGTGGCCGCCCTCGACTTCGTTGATCGTGCTCACAAGGCGGACAAACCGTTCTTTCTCTGGTGGAACTCGACTCGTATGCATGTTTGGACGCGTCTAAAGGCTGAATCGGAGGGCAAGACCGGCCTCGGTATCTACCCTGATGGAATGGTGGAGCACGACGGTCATGTCGGCCAAATTCTCGATAAACTTGATGAACTCGGAATCGCCGACAACACGATTGTTATGTACTCCACCGACAACGGCGCAGAAGCCATGACGTGGCCGGACGGCGGAACTATTCCCTTCCGCGGAGAAAAGAACACGAACTGGGAAGGCGGTTACCGGGTCCCCTGTGCGATCCGCTGGCCTGGAGTCATCAAGCCGGGCACGATCGTCAACGACATTGGTTCCCACGAAGACATGCTGCCCACCCTTCTCGCCGCAGTCGGCGAACCCGATATCAAGGAGAAGCTGAAAGCCGGAGGAGTGAGCGCAATAGGCCGCAACTACAAAGTTCACCTCGACGGCTACAACCTTCTTCCTTTCTTCAAGGGTAAGCAGGCAGAGAGCCCCCGGAAGGATTTCCTTTATTGGACCGATGACGGCGATATTGCCGCGCTTCGTTACAACAACTGGAAGATAGTTTTCTTGGAGCAACGCGCCCACGGCTTTGATGTGTGGCAGGAACCGTTCGTTACCTTGCGTTTTCCAAAGCTGTTCAACCTTCGCACCGATCCGTTCGAACGCGCTGATCATGAGGGAATGGGCTACGGACAATGGAGAGCTGAACGCATGTTTGCGCTCGCGCCTGCTCAGGCGTTTGTCGGTAAATATCTGCAAAGCTTTGCGGAATTTCCACCCCGTCAGAAACCCGGCTCCTTCAGTTTGGGAGATGCAATGGACAAAATTTCTAAGGGAACACCGCACAACTAACGAGAGGTTCGCTCCCCGAGATACGCCTGCCCACGTGGTGCCCAGACGCAAGCGTCAAAGCAAAAGCACCGAACAAAAAGCGTCACCGACCCAGCCTTGCTGGGTTCGGTGAAGCTTTGGCGTTACCGATACCTCTCCAACGTATCTAACAAAAATTCAGCCTCAAAAAAGGTCAGATAATGTATCGCAAAAGAGCCTCAATTTCGTTTTATTGCTATAAGTGCTTGCAATTGACAGTCTCAAAAATAAATGATATTAAGAGGTTATGATAAATCATATTGATTTCTGTTGAATTAAAGATCATGACGAGACACATATGCTCGGAACTTTATTAAATTGAGTCTAATTTTAGAGCATATCACGAATTTAAGCGAAGTCCGGATACGCTCCATTTATCGCAGTCAGAAAACATTTTCTTTGGAATTAGCAATATCGGTTATTCATTGTATTGCGGTGAGTAATTAATGTTCTGGGATAATCAATCAACTTGGCTGCGAGATCAGAGGTTACAGGCAGATTGTCTGCGGCCAAATAGACGGAGGATGTCATCATCATGGAAGACCTCGATAACATTGATCCATATCTGATTCAGCCAGTTGGATTCGTGCGTTCGAAACTGAAACGACGGGAAGATTGCCCAAAATAAGGCTACGAGGGAGCGCCCGATGCGTGGGTGGAAATTGAGCCAGCTTTTGTGGAAGGCCTTGATGGTATCACTCCAGGCTGCGAGGTGGTCTTAATAACCTGGTTCCACAAGGCATCACGCAACGTCTTAAAACTTCATCCTCGCAACAACCCGGAGAACCCGCTTCAAGGGGTTTTTGCAGCGCGTTCGTCTGATCGTCCAAATCCTGTGGGTTTGCATCGTGTTGAGGTTTTGCAGATTGAAGTTCAGGGGCGCTTCAAAGTGCGTCCACTGGAGGCGCTGGACGGCGCGCCGATCATTGACATAAAACCGATCCTTCAGAAATCCCTCGATGTATAGCGAGAAATCCAGAAATCAATTGTAATTTTATGATTTTTATATAAAATCATAGCGGTTTACGAGCACATACCAATTCTAAACAAGGTGGCGTCTAGTGAAAAACATATTAATTGTGGATCCCGATCCGATTATTCTTCAGGCTTTTGTTGGGCTACTGAAAAGCCAAGGCGGTTTTCTAAATATCCTATCAGCAGAAAGTGGTAAGGCGGCCCTTGATATTATCGAACAAACGCAAATTCACATCGTTATCACCGGGCTTTATATGCCTGAGACAGATGGTTTCGAACTAGTGGCTCTTCTGGCAAAGCAATACCCTGATATTCGGGTCATTGTAATGACTAGCAACGCCTCGCCCATGTTTCGTGCTAACATTAAGCAGATACCCACTGCCGTTCACTTTGACCGGGCCACGGACATCAGCTTGTTAACCAAACGAATATTAACCGAATTGCACATCGATTACGGTGGCCAGGTTCGCGGCTTAAGTCTGCCATCATTTTTGCAGATGCTCGAAATGGAGGGACGTTCCTGCACGTTGCAGATCAGCACCAAGAGTGAATCCGGCCATTTGAGTATTGTCAGTGGAGAGTTGGTTGCTGCCAAAGTGGGTCCACTTAGTGGTGACTCCGCCGCTCTACAAATCTTTTCCTGGGAAAACGTATTAATCGACATCGACTATTCTTTCAAAGAGGTTCAGCGTGAAATTACCAAGCCACTTATGGCGCTTCTGCTTGAAAGTGGACGGATAGTTGATGAAAAACAAAGCAGTCATCCCAACTTTCGAAAGCATGATCGATACGAATGCCTAGTGGCAATAGATTACGATTTAAGCGACTGGACGTACCAATGTTTTCTGCGGGATATATGTCTGGGAGGAGCTTATATCGAGACAGAGCAAACCATTAAAATTGGGCAGAAGATTATTCTTACGCTCTCTTCTCCAGAGTTCGAACGTGGTTGTGAAATTGGCGGACAGGTAGTGCGTCGAGATAAAAAAGGCATCGGTATCCAATTCGATGAGATTAGTTTACGACAGAGAAAAGTTATACAAACACTGGCGGAAGGTAGAACTAAACTATCTCTATAGTTGAACACGGATCCTTCGGACCTTGAATGCATGGATCCTCACAACAAAGTTGCACGGTCCAATAGACCATTTTCAAACAAGTATTGATTTTTGATACTTTATCACTATGTTTATGAGAAAAAGGAGGACCAAATGATTATTCATCAGAGGGAAATCGGTTACGGGGAGAATTACCCGACGTTATTCGAGGCGCTTTTCAAGGCCAAGGCATATATGGAAAAAAAATATCCTGAAATCTCGGTGGAGCTCATGTACAATCTGGCAGGACAGAGAGGCCGCGCGACGATTCAGACGCGCTATCCTTCACTGGCCGACTACGAGCGAATCGATGCCGAAGCGGACAACGACGAGGAGTATTCGAAGCTGCTCGAGTCCATCATGAGCGCTACCGGCGACGCGCCCGTAGATCAGTTCTATCGCGTAATTCAAAGCCCGTAGCCATATTTAGCGTCGGCGCATAACTGCCGCGTGCTATCTAAGTGACTATTTTCAGAGACCAGGGTCAACGCTTGAATTGTGAATTAAATCTTAAACGTTACATGCATTATTCACAATTCAAGCTTTGACCCCCTTTGTGCACATTCAGCAGTGAGCCAAAGGGTAACCATTATTAGAAAGAAAATGGCGTTAGAGCAAAATTTTCAAAGTAAGATAGAACCCGTTAAATCACAGATCAAGCCCTGACCCCGTCGTTCTTTACTCCTCATCTTATTCCGACACCGATGATCAGATCCGTCAGCCATATCTGATATTTTATACCACCCTTGAAGGCGAGACCAAAAACCATCCCTAAACCGCCACCGGCGCCCGAATGCCGGGATGCGGATCGTAGTCGACGATCTCGAAGTCTTCCAACTTGAAATCAAAAAGCGAGGTTACCCAGGGATTGATCTTCATCTGCGGCAAGGCGCGCGGCTCGCGCGTAAGCTGATAATCAGCCTGTTCCAGGTGATTGAGATAAAGGTGTGCATCGCCGAGCGTGTGCACGAAATCCCCCGGTTCAAGTTTCGTAATTTGCGCAATCATCATGGTCAGCAAGGAATAGGATGCGATGTTGAAGGGAACGCCGAGAAAAATATCCGCGCTGCGCTGGTACAGCTGGCAAGACAGTCGGCCGTCGACCACATAAAATTGAAACAGCGTATGACACGGCGGCAACGCCATTTTTTCGATTTCACCCACATTCCAGCCCGACACAATATGACGGCGGGAAGTGGGATTGGATTTGATCTGCTCCACCACTTTGGTGATCTGATCAATGTGCCGTCCGTCAGCGGTCGGCCAGGAGCGCCACTGATAGCCGTAAATGGGACCCAGGTAGCCGTTGTCATCGGCCCATTCGTCCCAAATCGACACACCCATGTCGTGAAGGCTGTTGACGTTCGTGTCACCACTTAAAAACCAGAGCAATTCGCCGATAATCGATCGAAAGTGCAGTTTTTTGGTCGTGATCGCCGGGAATCCTTCGGACAGATCAAAGCGCATCTGGTAGCCGAAAACACTAATGGTTCCCGTACCCGTGCGATCGTCCTTGTGTACACCATTTGTTCTAACATGTCGTAGTAATTCGAGGTATTGTTTCATATTTCACCATCCAATCTTCATTGCTGTTGAATTGATAGTCTCATGCCCATACGCAGATTCGCGTTTGCGCGAAAGTACCGTGTTGGCGGATGCATCTATCATTTCCGGGAAAGCTGAGAATACGGTGTCCAGGTGCAAAATAGGATTGGCAACGCCGTACGGATAGCCTGCGATGAATGGTTGTATTCCAAATAAATTCTAAAGGTTAAGTTTGTACCTTGCTTTCAGATAGGCACGGCACGATACAAGCGGATACAACTATTTAAAACGTATACCACGAATCTTGTATGTCAATCCTTCGGTAAACACATTATGTTGTGGTTTTTCGGGGAAACCTCCGTAACTTATTGATAGTATTAGATCGACAAGCAATCGATTAATCGGAAAAAATATCTATATGTAGTGGTTGATTTTTTTCAAACACTACATATAGTACATAGTGGCAGTTTAAATTGATACGTTGTGGTATTTCAAGCAGTATGAAAAAGGATATTAACTATGGCGCATTATTATGTAACCAAGAGGAACGGCGAGAAAGTTTCATTTGATCCCATGCGAATTAAAAAGGCTGTTGAAAAGGCCTGGATA
>Ga0316196_10000890_pt1 | contig 12529 bp, 12 predicted proteins | sample Eddsed2cm_MG_FD_204938 | JGI IMG/M metagenome (GOLD analysis project Ga0316196, IMG submission 204938) | Coastal sediment microbial communities from Maine, United States - Eddy sediment 2 cm | ecosystem: Environmental > Aquatic > Marine > Coastal > Sediment | place: USA: Maine | collected... | reverse complement strand
CCGATGGCCAGGAAGAACTTGGTCTGCAGCATCGGGGCCAGTTCCGGCTGGCGCGCTGAGCCTTCCAGCAGGCGACCGCCCAGGATACCCACACCGATACCAACGCCGAGCGCGCCCAGGCCGATCAGCAGGGCTACGGCGATTGCGGTCATACCAATTACAGTTTCCATCGATAACTCCCGTTTACAGAGATGGTTTACAAAAACAACTAAACGTCAAAAACTCGAGTACGTGCTCATCAGTGGTGTTCCGAGGCCATGCTCAGGTACACGATGGTCAGCATCATGAAAATAAAGGCCTGCAGCGTCACGATGATCAAGTGAAACGCAGCCCAGATAAAGTGCATCAATTGTCCACCGAGGAACGCGAGGCCGCCAACCAGCAGCATCTCCACGCCCAAAATCAAGAGTGTCTTCTTGTTGTCCAGGCGGCCTTTGATGTTCAGCCACAAGGTGGCAAACACCGTCGCCGTTGCGATCACCCAAAACCAGGCCGGAATGTGCTCGCCAAAGACCGAGCTGAGGCCGGCGGCCACGAGGCCTGAGCCCGCCGTGAAGACCAGCGCGATCAGGATGAAAATCAGTTCGCCGGCATACAGGTTGCCGAACAGTCGCAGTCCGAGCGACACGGGCTTGGCCAGCAGTGAAACCAGCTCCAGGATCAGGTTGAAGGCCATGACCAGCGGCCAGAAGATCTTCGGCATGCCCAGTTGTTTCGGGTTCAGCGGGTTCATGACCAACTCACCGACGAACCCGCCCACACCCTTGAAACGCAGCGAGTAAATGATGATCAGCACGAACACCGTGATGGACATGCCGAGCGTGGCGTTCACGTCGGTCGTGGGCACCACCTTCTGGTAAACACGATGCGGGTCGACGTCAAAAACGGCCGCGCCGCCCTGCTGGGCCACCCAGGGCAGCCAGTCGACCGGGATCAGGTCCATGAAATTCATGAAGAAAATCCACACGAAAAGCGTCAGCGCCAACGGCGCGATCAGCCGGCTGGTCCCATGGAAGGTCTCCCGCACACTGTTGTCGACGAATTCGACGATCGTTTCGATAAACGCCTGGAAGCGTGACGGCACGCCGCTGTTGGCCTTTTTTGCCACGCTGCGAAACATGAAATAGAAGGCAATGCCCAGCAACACCGACCAGAACAGGGTATCGGCGTGAAACGCCCAGAAACCCATGGCCTGCGCCTCTGCCGCCGAATGGGCGAAGCCCCAGGTCCCATCGTGGTGTTGGCCAAACGTCAGGTTCTGCAGATGGTGGGTGATGTAGTCACCTGTGGTGATTTTTTCGCTGCCGCCAGCCATTCTCGATCCTGCCAATTCCTGTTTTTGATTCCAGCCCCTACACGGTTGGGAGTCCGCTCAGCGAGCCCACCGGGAAGGTGTGTCCAAACCTGTAAAATTCAAGTACCTGCAGGGATTTTTTGCCCTACGCAGGGAAACTTCGTGCCAACCCGATCCAGTTCGCGATCAGCACGCCGATCATGCCCAGGAAGAAGAACCCTGCCGCAAGCGGTTTCACCCAGATGAACACCGCCGCGCAGAGCAGCCCTGTCAGCACCAGCTTGCCGAACTCGGCGAGCACGGCCGTACCAAGAAAGGCCGCGCTGTCACCACCCACCTTCCGCAGCACGATCACTGTGAACAGCAAGCTCGGCACGAAAGCCGCCAGGCTACCGAACAGTGATGAGTAGGCCGCTACCGGCCCGGCTATAAGCGACAGCAGCGCCAACGCCAGGGCGGCCAGGGACTGGATCCTCAAGCTGATCACTGTACCTTCCAGCACTCCTCGACTCTTTGACTTCGGTCAGCCCTCCATCAGGCACAAGAAGGAACCGCGGCCAAAGACCATCAATTTTAACAGTTTCTAATGTATGGGTTCAATGCGTGGGTGCGGCCAATTTTGGTCCAAGGCGGACATTATGGTCCGGTCGGGACGCAACTTGCGCGCAATAGGATTCACGTCATAGGAAGGTGCCGGGTACCGCGGTCACGGACACGCTCGAGACATCCATGTGCGCTAATCAACTGTTCCCGACAGTTGATTGTCCGGGACCGCGGTACCCGGCACCTTCTGCCAACCCTTTGGATTTGCGCGCAAGACATCCCTCAACGGAAGAGGCGCGCCAGGGATCAGACCAAAATTGGCGCGTTGGCGAAGGGGGCTAGTCGGCGAGGTCGAGGCGTTCGAGGATACCCTGGAACTCTTCGGCGTTGGTGTAGCTGATGACCAGCTTGCCCTTGCCGGAGGCCTGGTGCTGGATGTGGACGCGTGCGCCCAGCGCTTCGCCCAGCCGGTTCTGCAAATTGAGGATGTCCGGATCGATCCGGCGGTGGCCTTTTTGCTTTTTCGATTGCTGCAGGCGCCGCACCAGGCTCTCAGTTTCCCTCACCGACAGACGCTTGCGCACCACCTCGCGAGCCGCCTGCACCTGCAAGTCGTCATCGAGGGAAAGCAGTGCCCGCGCATGGCCCATCTCGATCAGGCGCATGTCGATCATGTCCTTGACCTCCTGCATGAGTTCGAGCAGGCGCAAGAGGTTACTGACCGCGGCGCGGGAACGTCCCACCGCGTCTGCCGCTTCCTGGTGGGTCATGCTGAAGTCGTCGATCAGGCGACGCAGGGCAGTGGCTTCCTCGAGCGGATTGAGGTCTTCGCGCTGGATGTTCTCGATCAGGGCCATGGCCACCGAGACTTCGTCCGGCACGTCGCGCACCACCGCCGGTATGCGTTCGAGCCCGGCGATCTGCGCAGCGCGCCAGCGCCGCTCACCGGCGATCAGTTCGTATTCGCCCTCACTTTCGCCGACCGGGCGCACGACCACCGGCTGCACCACACCCTGGGCACGAATTGAATCGGCGAGTTCGGACAGTTTTTCCTGGTCGAATACCGATCGGGGCTGGAAGCGGCCCGGGCGGATCACGTCCAGCGGCAGGTTCTGAAGCGCTTCACGCGCCCCGCTTTGCACCTGCTGGAGCGTGGCCTGGCTGAGCATGGAGCTCAGGTTGCGGCCGAGTACGGGTTTCTTTCGGGAGGTCATGTCTTCACGCTATGTTTCTCTTTTCGTAACGGCGCAGCATTTCGCCGGCCAGGCCCACGTGCGCCAGCGCCCCCTTCGACCAGGGATCGTACAACAGCACCGGCAGGCCGTAGCTGGGGGCTTCGGCCACGCGGATATTCCGCGGCACGATGGTGCGGTAGACACGGTCGCCAAAATTCTCGATCAGCTGGTCGGACACCGCCGTGGCCAGGTTGTTGCGACCATCGAACATCGTGCGCAGCAGACCTTCTATTTCCAGCTCAGCATTGATGCTGGCGCGCACCTGCTCGATGGTATTGAGCAGGGCCGACAAGCCTTCGAGGGCATAGTACTCGCACTGGACCGGTATCAGCACGCTGTCCGCGGCCGCCAGTGCGTTCAGCGTCAGCATGTTGAGTGATGGCGGGCAGTCGATGAAGATCCAGGCGTACCGCGCCAGCAGAGGCTGCAAGGCGCGCTTGAGGGCGTACTCGCGCTGGTCCATCTGCAACAGCGCCACCTCCGCCGCGGTCAGATCGCCGTTCGAAGGCAGCAGATCGAAGTTCAGCCCTTCCGGCCGCAGCAGGGTTTCCTCGATTGACCGCTCTCCCAACAGTACTTCGCAGGCCGAAACATGCAGGCGGCGCGGGTCGATGCCACAGCCGGTACTGGCATTGCCCTGAGGGTCGAGATCGATCAGCAGCACCGGGTATTTCATGCCCGCAAAGGCTGCGGCCAGGTTGACGCAGGTCGTGGTCTTGCCGACCCCGCCCTTCTGATTTGCGATTGCGATGACTCGATTGTGATTCATGGAATGACGGACATGATGACGAGGTGTCGGTTCTGTTGCAATCCCGGCACGGCAAGTTTCTCGACCGCTTCGACCCACACCCAGGCCGGCAGGTCATCGAGTTCGTCGCTGGGATAGCGACCTTTCATCGCCAGCAGCCGGGCTGTCCCGGCCAGGTGCCGCGCCGCCCCGGCAAACGCCGCGAGGTTGCTGAACGCGCGGCTGACGATGGTCTCAAAAGCGACCTCCGGCTCGTACGATTCCAGCCGGGCCTGGACCGGATACACGTTTTCCAGGCTCAGCTCGCGTGCGACGTGATTCAGGAAACGCACTTTCTTACCGGTACTGTCGAGGAGGGTGACCGCCAGGTCAGGCCGGGCGATCGCCAGCGGCACACCGGGCAATCCTGCGCCCGTGCCGGCGTCCAGCAGGCGCAGGCCACGTATCCAGGGCAGTACGGACAGAGAATCGAGCAGATGGCGCGAAATCATCTCGGCCGGATCACTGACGGCCGTGAGGTTATAGGTCCGGTTCCATCGCTGCAGCAAATCCACGTAGTCCAGCAGCCGGGAGACCTGGACAGCTTCGAGGTCCGCGCCAGGAAGTTGCCCCAGGCCGGCCCGCAGCTCGTTGGCCAGTCTGGTCCCGGGCATGACAGCCCCTAGTTCAGTTTGGCCGAACGCATTTCCGAGGCAATTATGCCGCCGATTTCCTTGGCTCCGTCGGAATGCTCGGTGTCCTTGGTTTCGGTCACGATCCGCCAGACAGGCATCTCCGTCTCCATGTCGTAATAACTGGATTCGACGAAGGCGAAGGTCTGGAAGTCGGCGAAGCCCGGCCCCTTGCGCACGGTGTAGACATCGGTGAAACCGGTGAAATAGGGACGACCCCAGCTATAGGTGGAGCCACTGCCGAGGTACTGCACCCAATAATCGGACCTTTGATAGCCCTCGGAATTGCCACCGCCTGAGTAAAACATCACGACCACGCCGTCCACGCCGGCCTTCCGCAGCAACCCGGTGGCCGCCTCGACGTCGATTTCACCGCGGATTCCACCGCTCATGCCCGGGATCCGGCTGCTGGGCACTGCCGGCGTTCCCTTGTCGGCCAGGATCTTGGCCACGTCGACTTCAAACGCCTCTCGCAGCAGCGCTTCGGGCAACACGGCGATCACCGCGACCTTGTCCGGCTTGTTCCTGACCGGCTCATCGGTCTTCCAGCTGTCAACCCGCTTGGTCTGGGTGCAACCCGCCAGGAGGGCGATGGCCATAGCGGCAAGCAGGAGCCGGCCGGTGCGCAGTGGAGTGTGGTAAGTCATGAGGCAATCCGCGAGAACCAAAGCAGCATCTTACCCCATGGGCCGATTCGCCGAAACTGCCGCCTCAAATTGCGAGGTCGAGGTCCTCGGCGCGGTGGCAGGCCACCCAGTCTCCGCTCTCCATCCGCCGCAGCGCCGGCACATCGGCTTCGCAGCGCTTGACGCGGTAGGGGCAGCGCGTGTGAAAAATACAGCCCTGGGGTCGCTGGTAGGGCGACGGCATGTCGCCGGTCAGCCAACTCTCCTGGCGGGCCGCCCGGGCGAGTTTGGGGTCGGGTACGGCCACGGACTTCATCAGCGCATTCGAATAAGGGTGCAGGGGCCTGCGGTACATTGCCGTCTTTGCCGAAACCTCCATCGCCTGCCCCATGTACATCACCATTACGCGGTCGCTGATGTGCCGTACCACGGACAGGTCGTGCGCGATGAAGATCAGCGCGAGCCCGAGTTTCTTCTGCAGCCCCTTCATCAGGTTGATGATCTGGGCCTGGATAGACACGTCCAGCGCCGAAACCGGCTCGTCGCAGATCAGCAGCCGCGGATTCAATACGAGCGAGCGAGCAATGCCGATGCGCTGACACTGGCCGCCCGAGAACTCGTGCGGATAGCGATTGATCTGGTTGGGCAGCAGCCCGACCATCTTCATCATGCCGCGGGTCCGCTCGTCGACCTGCAGACGTTCCATGTTCGGGTAAAACGTCCACAGCGGCTCGGCGATGATGTCCCCTGCGGTCATGCGGGGATTCAGGGAAGCGATCGGATCCTGGAAGACGATTTGGAGTTGCTTGCGCTTTTGGCGCAAATCCTCCTCCTCGAGACCGGTCAGGTCTTCACCCATCCACTGCACGCGGCCCCGGCTGGGCCGGATCAGGCCAAGGATGGCGCGTGCCAGCGTCGACTTGCCGGATCCCGACTCGCCGACGATGCCCAGGGTTTCGCCGGCATGCAGCTCGAAACTGATCCCGTCAACGGCGCGCAAGGTGCGTTCCTTGCGGTGCAGCCAGCCGCCGGTGAAACTGGTGAAGGTGACCGCGAGATCCTGCACCCTGAGGACGGGTTTGCTCATTCGGCATCCCCTTCGGAGGCACCGGCATTCGCGATGCGTCCGCCCTCCATGGGCAAAAAGCACCGGCTCATGCGCCCGTCTTCGGAAACCCATAGCGGTGGCCGTTGCAGGCACTCGTCCATGGCCTGGCTGCAGCGGTCCCGAAACCGGCAACCGGTGGGCAGATCCTGCAGGTTCGGCGGGTTGCCCGGAATGGCTTGCAGTTCATCGTCCGAGACCCGGTCCAACCGCGGAACGGAAGCCAGCAAGCCCCGGGTATAGGGATGCTGGGGCCGGTAGAAGATGTCCTCCGCGCTGCCCGTTTCGACCAGTTCGCCGGCGTACATGACGATGATGCGGTCACTGATCTCGGCAACGGCGGCAAGGTCGTGGGTGATGAGGATGATCGCCATGCGGGTCTGCTTGCGGAGTTCGCTGACGAGGTCGGTGATCTGCGCCTGGATCGTAACGTCGAGGGCCGTACTGGGCTCGTCCGCAATCAACACTTCCGGCTCACACAACAGGCCCATGGCGATCATCACGCGCTGGCGCATGCCGCCCGAGTATTCGTGTGGATACTGCCTGATGCGCTCTTCCGGATCCGGGATGCGCACCGCGCGCAGCATTTCGACGGCATGTGCCCGGGCCTCGTCGCGGGACAAGCCCTGGTGATGCATGACGACCTCGATCATCTGTTTTTCAATGGTCAGGAACGGGTTCAGGGAGGTCATCGGATCCTGGAAAATCATGGCGATATGCCGGCCGCGGATGGCGTTCAACTCCTTCGGCGCCATCTGCATCAGGTCCCTGCCGTGAAACTCGGCCCGGCCGCTGGCGCTGCCGTTCTCTGCCAACAGCCCCATGATGGCCATCACCAACTGGCTCTTGCCGGAGCCGGACTCGCCGACGATGGCGAGCGTCTCGCTTTCGTTCAGCTGGAAATCCATGCCGTTGACCGCCTTGACGACGCCCTCCGGCGTATCGAATTGGACCTCCAGGCTGGAGACTTTCAGCAGTGGCATCAGACCCGGTCCTTGGGATCGAGCGCGTCGCGCATTCCATCACCGATGTAGTTGAAGCAATACAGCGTGACGGTCAGGAAGACCGCGGGAAACACCAGCGTCCAAGGGGCCGACTCCATGTCCTGCGCACCGTCGTTGACCAGGGCGCCCCAGGAACTCATGGGCTCCTGCACGCCAAGACCGAGGAAACTCAGGAACGACTCGACCAGGATGACCTGGGGAATGGTCAAGGTGACATAGACGATAACGACACCGAGCAGGTTGGGAACGATATGGCGCCTGATGATGGCATTGTGACCCACGCCGCAGGCCCGCGCCGCTTCTACGAACTCCATGTTTTTCAGGCTCAGCGTCTGACCCCGCACGATGCGCGCCATATCCAGCCAGTTGACGGCCCCGATCGCCACGAAGATCAACACGATGTGGCGGCCGAAGACCACCATCAGAAGGATCACGAAAAACATGAAGGGCAGCGCGTAAATGATATCAACTACGCGCATCATGACGCGGTCGGTCATCCCGCCGTAATAACCCGCGACGGCCCCGTAGGTGACACCGATTGCCAGGCTGACCAGGGTGGCCACCAATCCGACCAGCAGGGAAATGCGACCGCCCTCCAGCGTACGCACCAGGATGTCCCGGCCCACCGCGTCCGTCCCGAACCAATGTCGCGTTTCCAAGCTGGGTGGCGACGAGGTGTGGTCCCAATCGGTGAAATCGGCTTCCCAGGGCAGCACCATCGGGCCAAAGACCACCAGCAGCAGCAGGACCATCATGATGACCCCGCTGACCACGGCTGCGCGATTCTTGAGCAGGCGGTGCCAGGCATCGACCCATAGTGATCGGCCGCGAATGTCCTCGGCCGCCATGGCGGCCGCGAAGGGATCGTCAACCGAGAGCGTGGCTTTATCGTTCATTGCAGTTCGTCGTAACGAATCCGGGGATTGAGCCAGGCATACAGGAGATCCACGATGAAATTCAGCACGGTGATCACGACCCCGTAGAAAACCACCACACCCATGACCAGGGTGTAGTCGCGGTTCAACGCGCCCTGCACAAAATAGCTGCCTAGCCCGGGAATGCTGTAAATCCGCTCGATGACCACCGATCCCGTGATCAAGGCGGCGGTGGCTGGCCCCATGTAGGAAATCACCGGCAGGATGGCCGGCTTGAACGCATGGCGCCAAATGACCAGATATTCAGGCAGCCCCTTGGCTCGTGCTGTCCGGATGTAGTTGCTGTGCAGCACCTCGATCATGCTGCCGCGGGTCAGGCGCGCAATGTAAGCGATGACCGGCAGGGCCAGTGTGACCACGGGCAACACCATCCTCTGCCAGGACCAATCCCAGCCTCCGGCGGGCAACCAGCCCGCGTAGACCCCGACCCCCAGGATCAAAAGCGGCGCTACCACGAAAGTCGGGATGGATATGCCCAGCATGGCGACGCCCATTACGCCGTAGTCCAGCATGGTGTTCTGCCGCAGCGCCGCGGCGATGCCCGTCAGCGTACCGATGACGAAGGCCAGGAGCATCGCCAGCCCCCCGATCGTGCCGGATACCGGGAACCCGCGGCGGATCAGCTCATTGACGGACCAATCCTTGTATTGGAATGACGGCCCGAAATCGCCCGAAACGATCTGCCCCAGGTAACGGAAGTACTGCATCAGCAGCGGCTCGTCGAGATGATATTTGGCGTCGAGATTGGTCCGGATTTCCGGCGGCAGCACTTTCTCGCTGTCGAACGGCCCTCCCGGAGCGACGCGGATCAGGAAAAATGCGATCGTTATCAGCACCAGCAGAGTCGGAATCAGGCCAAGAAAGCGCGTGGCCGCGTGGCGCAGGATGCCTTCCTGGTTCACGCGTCCTGTCCCGCCGGTTCGGTCGTAACTGTCTCGACCTCGGTATCCCCGGAAACCGCTGGGTCCGGCCCTGTTTGCGGCTCCGGCCCCGGATTTTCAGTGGCCGCCGGTGCGTCACTCTGCCACCGCAGCTTGAACATGTGGCGGGTCTGGTGATGATCCATGACATTGTTCTGCCAACCCCTGAGCTGGGGACTGACCAGGCGCTTTGTGACGTATGTATACAATGGAATGATGGCGTGGTCGGACATCAGCACGCGCTCGGCCTCGAACATCAGGCGCTCGCGCCGGGCGCGGACCCGTTCGGTGCCCACCTGGTCGAGCAGGGCATCAAACGTGCTGTTGCTGTAGCCGTAATCATTGCTGCCATGTCCGCTGCGGAACAGCTCGAGGAAACTGTAGGGGTCATTGTACTCGCTGATCCAGCCGGCCCTGAATACCTGCGTCAAGACCTTTTGTGCACGGTTTTGCAGAAACACCCGGAACTCCTCGTTCACCAGGGTCGTGTTCACGCCCAACACCTGCTTCCACATCGAAGCGACAGCGAGCGCCATCTTCTTGTGGTTCTCACTGGTGTTGTAGCGGATCTCCACACGCAGCGGCCGCTCCTCGGAGTAGCCGGCCTGCTCATACAGGCGCTGCGCCTCGTGGTCTCTTTCAGCCTGGCTCCAATCCGCGTACTCCGGCGAAAAAGGCACATAGCCGTCGATGCCCGGCGGCACCAGGGCATAAGACGGTTGCTCGCCGAACTGCGCCACCTTCTCCGCCAGGATCTGGCGGTCGACGGCCAGGATCAGCGCCATGCGCAGGGACGGGTTATCGACGAACGGCTCCCGCGTGAGGTTGAACCCGAAAAAATAGGAACCCATCCACGGGCTCACGACCAGTTCGTCCGGGTAGTTTTTCTGCAGCCACTTGAACTGGTTGTTGGGCACCTGGTTGGTCCAGTCGATCTCTCCCGAGCGAAAGGCCTGCACTTCCGACGAGTGATCCTCGATCGGAAGATAGTGCACGCGCTCCACCAGCGTATCGTCCGCCTCCCGAAAGGCGGGGTTGCGCTCCAGCACGATCTCCACCCGAGGCACCCATTTCGTCAGCACGTAGGCACCATTGGAAACCAGGTTGCCGGGCCGGGAAAACTGGTCCCCGAACTGTTCCAGGTTTTTACGGTTTACCGGGTAGGCGATCGGATGCGTGAGCAAGCCCAGGAAGTAAGGCGTCGGCCCGGTCAGGGTGATTTGCAGGGTAAACTCGTCGAGCAACGAAATGCCCAGCTCCTCAACCGGTAGCTCACCCGCCAGCACCTCCCGGGCGTTCAGAACGGGTAGCAACATGCGCGCCGAATTGGCGGCCGTCGCGGGATTCGCGGCGCGGCGCAGGCTGAAAACGAAATCCTCTGCAGTCAGCGGGTCGCCGTTGGACCAGGTCAGGTCGCGGCGCAGGTAGAAGGTGTAGGTCCGGGCATCGCGCGAAATGTTCCAGCGCAGGGCCGCACCCGGAATGACGTCACCCTCGGGCGACTCGCTGGTCAGACCTTCGAACAGATCTCGCAGGATGTGTGAACTCGGCACGCCGATGGCAAGGTGCGGATCGAGGGTCTCCGGCTCTTCGCCATTCCCGCGGAAAACTACCTGCTCGTCGGCCAGCACCGAGGGAGCGGGCCGCCCCTCCTCCGTCAATACGAGCTGCACCGGTTGCGGTCTGCGCTCGGCCGACCCGCCGAAGTCACCCTCCCGCTCGCCGCATGCCGTGAGCGCAAGCAGGCTGCAGGCCATGAGGATGCCGATGGGCAGCGTCCGGTTCAAGGTTCTCCCAACTCCAATTCCAGGTACCGCGAAAGATGAACGTCGCGCACGTTGTCTTCGTAGCCGGTCACCGCCGGGTTGACGAGATGGCGCGATACATAATAGTAAAGGGGTATGACCGGCATGTCCTGCAATAACTGAGCCTCTGCCTCCCGCAGAAGCTCCATGCGCGCGGCACCGGCCGACGCCTTCGCCGAATCCAGCAAGCCGTCGAAGCGGGCGTTCCGATAGAACGTGTTGTTCAGGTTGCTACCGCTGGAGAACAGATCGAGGAAACTCGAAGGGTCCGCGTAGTCGGCGATCCAGCCTCCGCGGAACACCTGCGTCACGATACCCAGCCTGCGGTTGTTGACGAACACCTTCCACTCTTCGTTTACCAGCTCGGTGTTCACACCCAGCACCTGTTTCCACATGGATGCGACGGCCACCGCGACCCGTCGATGCACTCCGGAGGTGTTGTAACGCAGTTCCAGCAGGAGCGGGTCGGGCTCCCCGGCGCCGGATTGGCGGTAGAGACGCCGCGCCTCTGCCTCGCGCGCTTCCTGGCTCATGCTGTCTTCCGGCAGGGTTGCAGGTTGGTACCCGGCAATGCCCGGTGGTACCACGCCCCACCCCACCAGCTCGCCGGCGCCCAATACGGTCTCGACCAGGATTTCCCGATTGATCGCCAGGGCCAGCGCCCGGCGCAGTTCAGGCGACTGCCCCAGCAACGGGTGGTTGAAGTTCAGGCCCAGCCAGAACGAGCCGAGGTATGGATTCACGCGCAGCTCATTGGGCAGGTTTTCCCGAAGCCAGGCGAAACGACCGGCCGGAATGGTCTCGGTGATGTGCAACTCACCGGCACGATAAAGCGCGAGCTCCGTCGCCGGCTCCTCGATGGGGTGGTAGTCAACGGCATCCATGCCCACGGTGGCGGCCCCGTAATACTGCTCATTGCGGACCAGGTGAATGCTGGCACGGGGTGTCCACTCCTGCAGCAGGAAGGGCCCGTTGACCGGCGCAATGCGCGGATCGTCTGTCCCTTCGGAATGCAGTGGAAAACTGACCGGATGGGCCAGGATTTCGAGTATCCAAGGCGCTGCCTGCTCGAGTTCGACCTCCACAATCCCGGGGCCGACGGCCCGGATACCAAGTGCACCCGGCTCTGCGCGGCCGCCGAGGATCTCCTCGGCGTGACGCACATCCTTCAACAGGCCCGCCGTAGTGGCCGCCGTTGCGGGCGTTACGGCCCGCTGCCAGGCGCGAACGAAGTCGTCCGCGGTCACCGGATCGCCGTTTGACCAGCGGGCGTCGGCACGCAGGGTGAACCGGTAGTGCTTGCCGTTGTCCAGCACTTGCCAGGACTCCGCCTGCCCCGGCACCGGCTCTCCGCTGACGTCAAAGGTGACCAGGCCCTCGCGGATGTCCCGCAACAGATTTACCGCGGCCAGGCCCTGTGCCTGGTGTATGTGCAGAGAGTCCGGTTCAGGCCCCAGGCCCCGATGGAGCGTTGCCGCGGTAAGCGGGGCGGCCGCCAGGGAGGCCAGCATGGCGGCGAAGCAAAGGAGCTTGGCGAACTGAGGGAGCATTTGGCGTTCCAGCCTGTTTCATCCGTATTCCTCCGTGTATCCTAGGCAATCGGCCCGGCCATTCCAATGCCCGCTGCACATACGCGTGCAAAC
>Ga0316196_10000889_pt1 | contig 12530 bp, 9 predicted proteins | sample Eddsed2cm_MG_FD_204938 | JGI IMG/M metagenome (GOLD analysis project Ga0316196, IMG submission 204938) | Coastal sediment microbial communities from Maine, United States - Eddy sediment 2 cm | ecosystem: Environmental > Aquatic > Marine > Coastal > Sediment | place: USA: Maine | collected... | reverse complement strand
CGGGATGCGCTATCCAGAAGAGATGATGCGCATGGTCAACCTATAAGATCTAGTTGGTTTTTTTTAACAATTTACTTTTTAGCTGTCTTTGGATACGGTCGGCACAAGAGGTCCCTGAATACCAACACATTGGGCGGCCGCGAAAAGATACCGGAAAAAAAAGGAGCAGAATATGAGCGCTGAAAATCTTTTGGTTGAAATCGGCGAGGATTTCGTTGCGGCCATTACTCTCAACCGGCCCAAAGAGCTCAACACCTTCAACACCCATTTGGCGCGTGAACTCGTCGCCGCGTTGGAAGAACTGGATCAGCAAACCCGCGCGCGCGTGATTATCCTCAAGGGCGCAGGCAAAGCATTCTGTGCCGGCATCGATGTGACGGAATTTTTCGATAAAACCGCCATGGAATACCGGGCCTGGATCGGAAACATGGAAAAACCGCTGGTGACGATCAGCCGCATGCGAACCCCGGTGATTGCCCAGGTTCAGGGCGTGGCGGCCGCAAATGGAGCCGGCCTGGTAGCGGCCGCCGATCTGGCGGTCGCGGCGGACAATGCCCGCATCGGCTTGACTGCTATCAATGTCGGTTTGAACTGTGTCGGACCGGTCATTCCGGTGGCGCGATCGGTGGGCCGAAAGCGCGCGCTAGAAATGCTGTTTTTCGGCGAACTGCTCAAAGCCCGGGAAGCCCTGGAAATGGGGCTGGTGAACAAAGTGGTTCCGGCGGACGAGTTGGAAGCGGAGACCCGGCGGTGGGCGGCGCGATTGGCACAAAAGAGTCCGGTTGCCCTTCAGATTGCCAAAAAAGCATTCTACGCCTCGGCCGACATGGACTACACCCAGGCTTTCGAGTACATGAACGAAGCCTTTGCGCGCCTGTGCACCACAGAGGATGCAACCGAAGGTGTCAAGGCTTTTCTGGACAGACGCAACCCCGAGTGGAAAGAGAAGTAGAAGAGGCAGGTATGGTCATCGAAGACACCATCGACACAGTGACGTTCGATCACTCCGGTGAGTCTCTGCAGATGTCGTTTGCAGAAATCAGCGATGAGATCATCTCATTTCTGGACTACTACGGTGTACCGTCGCTCATGGACCGGTCTTTCTGTAACGTGATCGGAGATGGAGACGGCCAATCGAAATTTGTGCGACTGACGACGGCTTGCGGCTTCGACGGCGATCCCCGCGGTTTCTGCAGCGAACTCGTCCGGCAACTGACGCCGGCCAGCCGTCGCGACGGGACCCCGGTGCGCATCAACGGCGTGGATCTGCCGCAGCTGCTGCTCGTGGCGCTCCTCGAAAAGCTGCTTCCCGGCAACAAGTTCACCAGCGTCCGGACGGTGGCCCAATTGGAGAAGCTGAACGACATGGCCATTCCGGAGGCCGAACGGGATGATCTGCAAAAGGTGATCGACACCTATCCGGTGCGACTTTCGATGCACACCATCCGCCAGATGCGTGTTTCCCGGGCGGTGGCCTACCAGTATCTGCCTTTCGTCGAGGAGCTCGATCAGACCGGTCACACCAACACCTGGATCGGCCAGTTCCACCAGGGACTGCTGGAACAGATGTACCAGAACCGGGTCATCTTTCTGCTGAACATGAGCTGCCCGGTTTACTGCCGGTTCTGTTTTCGCAAGCACAAGGATTCACGCAACCAGGACAACCCCACCACCGCCGACGTCAACCTGGCCCTGGAACACGTGCGCCGGTCGCCCGGTATCAAAGAGGTGGTCATCACCGGCGGGGACCCTTTTCTGAACCGGGCCAACATGGCCTGCGCCATCGACGGTCTCAGCGACATTCCGCATGTCCAAACCCTGCGTCTGGCCACCCGGGCGGCGGCCTATTACCCGCACCTCTTTCTGGGGCACGACGGCGAGCTGCTCAACTACCTGAAAATGAAAAACCTCGAGCTGCAACAAAAAGAAAAGCGCCTGGAACTGGCCACCCATTTCATCCATCCCGACGAGATTTCGCCGGACAGCCTGGAAATCATAACCGAACTCGTCAAAAACGGCATTTCCGTCTATGTGCAAACGCCGTTTCTAAAAGATTGCAACGATCAAGGGCCGGAATTGGTCAGGCTCTTCAGCCTGCTGCGCGGGGCCGGGGCAGAGCTTCACTACATCTATATCCCCTGCAGCCCCATCCACGGCAACAACATCTACTGGACGCCGATATCGCAGGGGATTCATGCGGCCGTGTATTTGCGGGCCCACCTCTCCGACCGGGTCATCCCACGCATCTGCACCGCTACGCCGATCGGCAAAATGGACTGGCACACCAGCGGTTGGGCAGTGGAACAGGATCCGGACAGCGATCATTTCATCTGGATCCGGACACCCTACACGCCGGGTTATTTCAAGGCATTCGCACCGCTGGCCGAAAATCTGGACAACCTGCGGGTCAATTCCGAGGGGACCATCGACGTGCGCTACATGGCCCGTATCGGCGATCCAGACCTTTTCCTCGGGGCCCGCAGCCGCCCGTCGCAAAGAAAACGGGCGGCCATGACGGACACGGCGACGCTTGCCGGTCTGCAGGCCGAAGCCTTGACCGACCAAAGCAGCCCGCACGCCGTGGTGAAGTCCGGCGTTGACGCCCTGCGGCGGGTGCACGAAACCCGGGTCGAAATGGATACCGCGGCCGGCGGCGACGAGATGACTTACATCAAGGCCCACCAGGCGATCACCGATGTCGTCATCACCTCGGAGAAAGATGCTGTCGATGAGCTGTTTCGCATCACCGCTCTCGTGCGTCGACTGCAGGATATTCCGCACGTCAATGCCGTGCGGCTGCGCAGTCTGAAGTTCAATTACATGCCCGAGCGCTACACGAAAACCGTGGTGACCCGTCTGGGCGACCTCAGCCGATTGTCCGTCGTCAACCCGCTGCGGCTCGAAATCGAGACCCAGTTCCTGCATTACAAAGAAATCCAACCGACCCACAAACACATTGCCGCCGCCCTGCGAAACCGGGGCATCAGCGTCTATGCCAACATGCCCCTGCTGACCGGGGTCAACGACACCCCCGACGAGGTCAATCGGACCGCTTACGGTTTGAGGCAGTGCGGCATCGAGTTTCACCATCTTTTCGTGGCCGGGACGCCGCTGCAACAGCGTTGGAACGGCGCCAATCCTTTGGATGTGGCCGACGTGATCGACATTGCCGCCCGCGTACGTCGGGACGGCAGCGGTCGGGAAATTCCGCGCTACATCATTCGCACACGGCTGGGTGAAGTGGACTTCGGGCTGACGTCTAAATTGCTGGTGGAGGACGGAAAGATTCGCATTCGGCTGACACCTTACGATCTGGCGTATTTCCGGGGGATGGATCCAGGTTTCGACTGGCCGGAAGGGGTGACGGTGGACGGAGACGGTCGGCCGACCGTAGCGGTCGAAGGCCTGACGTCTTCCGACGGTTTCCTCGTGTTCGGTGCGCACGCAAGCTGATCGTCACTGCGAGCCCTTAGAGTAGAAATCCTTCCGGGAAGGGATCGGAGGGATCGATGACAAATTCCTGCAGGCCGGTAATGTGGGCGGTGCTTTGTATGTCGACTTCGACCGCCCGGTGTTCACCGACCCGGGTTTCGGCGACGATACGGGCGTCAAAGGTCGTGCCCAGGGGACCGGCATTGACGAATGTCTGGTTGACCTTCAAGAGACCGCGGTGGTGCAGCAGGGTCAACTTGGCCGCCGTGCCGGTGCCGCAGGGGGAACGGTCCATGTGGGCCTCGCCGTAAATGACAACCGAGCGACCCCGCCGCCGCGCGTGATCGGCGGGGTCGTAGAACTCGACCACATCCACCTTTCGGACTTCCGGTCGCAGCGGGTGCCGGACCACGAGCCGGCGATTGGCGGATTCAATGACGCGCATGCCCAGCTGCGTCAATTCGGCCGCATGGGCTGCTTCCAACGGCAGCCCGATCTGATCGGCCGAGACCATCACGAAAAATCCTCCGACGCAGACCGTGTCAACCGTTAGACGCCCGTGACCGGGCACATCGAGCAGTTGATCCGTGCGGTAAACAAACGAAGGGACGGTTCGAACGGCCACGGCCGCGGGACGACCGTTCGACATCGTTACGCGGGTTTCCATGGGGCCCGAGGGCGTATCGACGGTGATGCGTTCTGCGGGATCGGTTATCTCGATTACGCCGGCCTCGATGAGAGTTGCCACTGCGCCGATGGTGGCATGGCCGCAAAGGAAGGGGTAGCGACGGGCGTCCATGTAGATCAATCCGAAGCGCGACCGGGGTGAGACGGCTTCGGTCAGCAGGGCCGCTAAAATGTCGCGATGACCCCGTGGCTCGCGGGTCAATGCCAACCTGACGTGATCGAAGTTGCGCTGGAAGTACGCCAACTTTTCGGTTATTGTACCGCCCGGGATCGGATCGAGCCCGCCCACGATCAACCGGGTCGATTCACCGGCCGTGTGGGAATCGATGGTCTTGATTCGGACCGGAAATTTTCGGGCCAGAGCGCCGGTAATTTGTTCAACGTTCGACATGGTCACACGGATTCGTTGGTCTTGAGATTATTATCGAGTGCCCATCCTCGATCGTGTAAGGGCATTTCAGTGTCCAATTCATAAATGTGGATTTTTTTCGCTGGGCAAGGCCGCACAAGAGTTTACGGCGAGGCGTACTTTATGTACGCCGCAGCCGGAAACCCGCGGAGAACGCATTCCAGCGGAAAAAAGACCATTTATGGAGGGGAACTTTCGACCCGCAGCAAATGACAGTGCCTCGGCGCCACCTGAACCACAACCTCGTCGCCGATGTCGTAGATCCGCGACCGCATCATGCTGATGGCGTGGATCTCGGGCCCGACATTCAGTTCGATGAAGTAGCTGACCTCGCCGCCCATATAGCTGCGGTCCCGTATCTTGCCTTCGAAGTGATTCATTCCTTCGTGCGGCGTGAAGTCTTTTTTCAGAAAGGCTTCGAACCGCTGGGCCCTGACAACCACCTCCACCCGTTCACCCGGTGTCCAGTCACCGAAGGGCTCTGCCAGAAGATGGTTGCCGGAATCGAGCGTGATGGTGACCAGGCCGTTTTGCCGTCCGGTCACCACCCCCGTCGAAAAATTCGAATGACCCAGGAAATCGGCCACGAAGTGGTTGGCCGGTCGGTTGTAGACTTCTTCCGGTGACCCTTCCTGCAACTTGAGACCTTCCCTCATCACGACGATCTTGTCCGACATGCTCAGGGCCTCGCGCTGGTCGTGGGTAACGAAGATGGTTGTCACCCCCAGTATTGATTGTAGATTGTCGACTTCACGGCGCATCTCTTCCCGCAGGTTTTCATCCAGTGCCGAAAGGGGTTCGTCCATGAGAAGAACATCCGGTTCAATCACGATCGCCCGGGCCAGGGCGATGCGCTGCTGCTGGCCGCCTGAAAGCTGTGCCGGCATCCGGTTTTCGACGCCGGGCAGGCGCACCATCTCCAAGGCGCGCGTTACCTTTTTCTTGATGTCATCTTTCGACACAGCCCTGTACTTCAACCCAAAGGCCACGTTGTCGAAGATGTTTTTGTGTGGAAATAGCGCGTAGTTCTGAAAAATCATGCCCAGGTTTCGCTTGTGAATTGGGGTGTCGTTGATCCGCACCCCCTTGATAAAAATATCGCCGTCGGTGGGATCCTCAAGACCGGCCACCATGCGCAGCAGGGTGGTCTTCCCACATCCGGAGGGACCCAACAGCGTCACCAGGCTGCCCTCTTCGATATCAATATCCATTTTCTCAACGGCGACAACGTTGCCGAACCGTTTTAAAATCCCTTTGAATTGCACCATGGGCTGCTTATCGTCGCTCGCCAATTTATCCCATCTCCCGGTTCTCGGCAATCAATTCCAGGCTCGGAGGGCGTCCAGCTGAATGAGCTGTCCGCCCCCCGCCATCACATGGCATTCACAGCCCCATCGGAAACTGATCAGATTTCCTTTAAAAAAACGTAAATGGGCGCTAACTTCCCGCCTTGACGCGGTCCCATTTTTCAGTCCATTCCACCTGATGGGCGTTCCAATAGGCGGGATCGGCAAACAGGTAGCCTTCCAGTTTACCGGTGGGATCGAAGGACGGCATCTTTTGAATTTTTTCGGGCATCTTCACCTTTGACGGGTCGAGGCTGGGCGGATAGTTTTGCGCTTCGGAGACGGCGATGGCACAATCCGGTTCGAGCATGAAGTTGAGGAGCTTCTCGGCCACCGCGAGGTCCGTCCCTTTTAAGACGAAGAGATATTCCATCCAGCTATAGGTCCCCTTGGGAGAGAGATACCCGATGGGATGACCTTCCTGCTGCAGGGCCGCCACCCGCCCGGACCAGGCCACCGTGGCATAGATTTCCTCGTTGGCCAGCAGGCTCATCAGTTCGGCACCGGAGCTCCAATATTTCTTCATCAGGTCGCGCTGTTCGCTCAACGCCGCCCATATCGCCTTGAGGTCGGTCATATTGTTGGGGCTCTGACCGGTGTGCAGCGCGGCGTACCACATGTTGGTCCTGAAGTCGCCCCCCCAACTGCCGAGTTTGTCTTTCAGCTCTTTATCCCACAGCAGGGCGACGCCGAGCTTTTCGGCCTTTTCCTTGGTGATATGTTTGGTGTTGTAGGCGATGCCGGTTTGTCCCAGGTCATATGGCACGGCCGACAGGGTCCCCTTGGTGATCTTCTTCAACGGCTCGATCATGGCCGACATGACATTTTTGAGATTGGGGATTTTCGTCTCATCCAGCACCGTCGAAAATCCCAGGTCTACGTAGCGGGCATAGTCGAAAACAGCGCTGAGATGAGCGATATTGAACTCGCCGCCCGGCGGATAGGAGGCCTTGACCCGCGTCAGGTAGGAGTTCATGTCGCCGAATTCACCATCAATGACCTCGATACCCGTCGCCTTTGTAAACGGCATGAAAGCGGATTTGCGAAACGCCTCGGATACATTGCCGCCCCATCCATCGAATCGGATGGACTTGGCTCCCCATGCGTTCCGCACGACCTGTCCGAACGGTGACGCGGCCAACCCGATGCAGGCACCGGCAAGGCCGAGGTATTTGAGAAAGTGACGTCGGCTGAGCTTTTCGTTTTTATAGGCGTCGTACACCCGATCCAGTTTTTCTTTCGTTACGATGGCCATAGGTCCCCCTTTCGGTTGAATGATTTACGGTTATGCCGTTACCTTTGAAAACCTGCGGGACAGGTAGCCTGCCAGCAGTGGGGTGGCAACGGTCAGCACGATCATGACGGCCCCCAGGGCATTGATTTCCGGACTGACCGAATTTCTCAGCATGCTGAAAATCTTGACCGGAACGGTTTGATTCTGCGCCGTGGCCCAGAAAAGTGTTGCCGTGATATCATCGAAAGAAATGGTAAAGGAAAACAGGGCGCCGGCCAGTATGGCGGGCAGCAAAAGCGGGAAGGTAACCTCCCGGAAGGTTTGAAATGCATTGGCGCCCAGGGATTTCGCCGCCTCCTCGTATTCCTTGTTGATGCCCACCAGCCGGGCTTGCACGATCAGCAGCACATAGGGCAAGGTCAATACCACGTGACCGATCAGCAGCAGCACGAAACTCTTGGGCTGTTGCAGAAAACGCAGAAACAGCAGCAGTGCGACTCCCAAAACCACTTCCGGGATCATGATCGGTGACAGCAGCAAAGTGTTGAGGGTGTTCTTTCCGGGAAATTCGAAGCGGATAAAGGCCAGCGCGGCCAGAATACCGATGCCGGTGGAGATCACGGCTGTCAGCGATCCCAGCACGAGAGAGTTTTTAAAGGCTTCGATGATCGATTCATTTTGGGCCAGTCTGATAAACCACCGCAAGCTGACGCCCTCCATGGGGAAAATGCCGAATTGTTTGGGATTGAATGCCAGCACGATTACCACGACGATGGGAACGAACATAAACACGTAGACGAGAAAAGTGTAAATCCTGATCAATGTCCATCCCGGTGAAAACGACCGCATGCGTCAATTCCCTTGAAAGCTTTTAAAGATCTGGTTGATGCCCAGGTAGCGATTATAAACCCACACGATTACAAACAAAAGAAACAGCAGGATCACGCTGATGGCCGAACCGAACGGCCAGTCCAACGTTCCGATGATCCGCTTGAAAATGAGATTGCCGATCATGTCGTTGCCCGGACCTCCCAATATCATGGGGGGCAGGTAGGTGCCGGCCGTCAGCACGAAAACCAGCAGACAACCGGCGCTGACGCCGGGAAGGCTCAATGGCAGCGTCACTTCCCGAAACGCCTGCCATTCGGTGCAGCCCATGGAGCGGGCCGCTTCGAGAAGGCTCTTGTCGATGCCTTCCAAGCTGACATAGATATTCAGAATCATGAACGGTAGCAGATACATGATCAAACCCATCAGTACCGTAAATTCATTGTACAGCATCGATATGGGCGATTGAATCAGACCGATCTGCATGAGGAAGTGATTGATCAGCCCGGTGTCACCCATGATGTTGATCCAGCTCATGGTGCGGATGATGAAGCTGACCCAAAAAGGGAGCATGATGAGCAGAAGAAAAGCCTTTTTATAGCGGCTTTTGCTACGGTAGAAAAAATAGGCGGGGATATAGCCCAGGACAACGCAGAGAAAGACCGTTTCAAAAGAGATGCGAATCGTGCGGATAAGAATTTTGGAATAAAAGAAATCTTCGAAGAATTTGGCGTAATTGCCGAATTGGAAGGCGGGAATGTCCGCCCCGCTGGGGGCGCGCAGCCAGAAGCTGTAGACAACGACGAAGCAAACCGGGATCACCAGCAGCATAAAAACCGCACTGAGAGCCGGTGACAGCAGCACCCAGGGTCTCCACGCTTTTTCCTGCATAGGCCTCCCTCCATCGGTTGGCTTCCGTTTTTATTCAACAGTGTCTGTGGCTCTTTTGTCTTTTGTAGATAGATTGCCCTTCGATGTCAAGGTAATAAACCCGCACGGGTGTCCGAACGGAAAAAGTTATGCTTCATTTCGCCATGTCATTAATCCGGAAAGTTGACTTCTTATTAACTTTTAAAAAGATGCTTATGAACGGGTAAGGCTGCACAAAAGGGGATGTAAGCGTTCACAGGGCACCGCATCTGCTTTGTTGTCGGGCACTTGAAGTACAAAAGTACGTCTGCGCGCACGACGTCTTGCATCTGCGGCACCCTGTAAACGCTTACAATTAGGTGGTTTGAAGCGCATCGGACCTTGTAACCCTGTGAACGGTTACAAGGGGATTGCTTCCGATACGTCACTTTTTCATCGCACGATAACGGATAAGCCCTTCCTGGGTCACCGATGCGACCAGTTTTCCTTCCCGGGTGTAGACCTGGCCGTTGCTCAGCCCCCGGGCTTTGCAGGCATTGGGGCTGGTCATGACATACAGCAGCCACTCATCCATCCGAAATTCACGATGGAACCACATGGTGTGATCCAGGCTGGCCACTTGCAGTGCCGGCTCCCAAAAGCTATGACCGTGGGGATAAAGGGACGTGATGACTAGGCCGAAATCCGATGCATAGGCCAGCATGTATTGGTGCACTGCGTGATCATCGGGCAGCTTGTCTATGGCCTTAAACCACGTATAGCGGACAGCCGCTCTCTTTTCGGGTGCAAAGGGATTAATCGGATCGACCGGCCGAATTTCGATCGGCTTTTTGCATAACAGTTTTTCCCTGATAGTTGCGGGGATTTTCTCGGCCACCTGTAAGGCCAGATCCATTTCAGATGCAATCCCATCCGGGCCGGGAACATCCTGCGGCGCCGGGTCTTGGTGCTCGAATCCAGGTTCATCGACCTGAAACGAGGCCGCCATGTTAAATATGGCCCGTCCCTTCTGGACAGCCACTACCCTTCGGGTTGTAAAGCTCTTGCCGTCGCGGATACAGTCGACCTGATAGACGATCGGTTTGGCGGCATCCCCCATCCTGAGAAAATAGGCATGCAGGCTGTGCGCCCGACGATTCGCCGGCACGGTCTGAGAAGCGGCGGACAGGGCCTGCCCCAGCACCTGACCGCCGAACACACTGCCGAACCCCAGATCCTGGCTCTGGCCTCGAAAGATGTTCTCCTCGATTTTCTCGAGCTTCAGAAGCGTCAAAAGCTCTTCCATGACATTGCCGGTAGAACAAGGGCTCAGGGCCACCTTTTCCGCTGGATCCGATTCTTTAAGCATTGTTTCGCCTTTTTTGCCTTTGATATTAATGCCGAAACCCCGTTTTGACGTTATTAATAATATATCGCCCATACACCGTCAAATTCCAACCTGGCGATTTAAGGCAAGAGATCGTTGACAAAGGAGACACATCCAGCGCATTGGGTTTGATATTTCCACTGCAATCAGATAAGGGTCACGGTAAGAAATAATTTCACAAGATCGCGCCGGATTTGGGTTCGTCTACAAGGCACATCCAGCGGCGCATATCGAGATACGTGTCGGTGGATGTAGCGCAGTAGACGATCCAAAAGACAAGCGAGATGTGGAATTATTTCTTGCTGGGGCTCTAAGACCCCACGATAATGTCAGAGTTTTAGCTCGAAACTTCTCCGCAAGATGCGAAGATGTGTTGTTAAAGTGAAACCACTTGATTCATCGGGAAAAGGTTTTAGGAGTCAGGTGTCAGGTGTCAGCAAACCCCAATCCTGAAACCCGAAACTCGAAACCTCGTGTGAAACTCCACGTGGCCGGAACAGTGAACAGATTGAACGTCGAACATCGAACGCCCAACATCGAACGTTGAATATTGATGACGCTACGCTTTATCAATTTTATAACAAGCGAACCGCCGAACACTGAACCGCAGAGCTTTGAAGAATAGATTCGCTTTGCTCAGTCTTTTTTAAATTGACAGAATGCATTATTCGATGTTGGACGTTCAATGTTCGATGTGCGACGTTCATTTTTAATTAACCCGTCATATGAAACTAGCCAAGGGCAAAGTTTCTTTTTTGATTAAACTGGCCGCTTTTCAGGCCAGCGGCTGTCCTGAACACTGATTTGGCAGCGGCCGAAGGCCTACATTGGGTTAAAAAGAACTCATTATGTTCCGGTCCATGAGTTTATACATCATCGCCGTGCTGGTGGCCAATTACACGGCCACATGGTTTATCCCGCTGCCGGTCTTCGGACTGGTGTCGGTGGGCACGCTGGTTTTCGGCGTCACCTTCACCCAACGCGACCGTGTCCACCGCTTCGGCCGCAAGCGCGTGTACCTGATGATCTTCATTGCCGCCGTGGGAATGGTGCTCGAGTCCCTGTTTCTCGGTGTTGACTGGCGCATCATTGCGGCATCTTTTATCGCCATTGTTCTGAGCGAAACCGTCGACACGGAAGTGTATCAAACGCTTCTGCAGCGGCCCTGGATGCAGCGGGTGATCGGCTCCAACCTTGTCAGCATTCCACTGGACAGCATTTTGTTCAACCTGATCGCATTCGCCGGCGTCTTCAAACCCGGGATGCTGACGGCGATCATTTTCGGTGAAATCGTCACCAAATTCGCCACCGGGGCGGTGGCCGCCCTTTGGCGGACTCAGGACGACAAGGGAATGTCGGTGCACCTCGCCGGGTCATAGTTCCACTTACATGTTAAACGGTCATGGCCCCTTGGGGCCGCCATGATGCAAAATCTATTTCTGTACTGGACATATGAACGTCGAACATTGAACGCCCAACATCGAATGATGAATAAGGAATACTGTCATTTGATAAATTCAACTGCCGGAGCGAAGCGATTTTTTTTTCGACGCTCAGCGTTCGATGTTCAACGTTCTTCAAGGGAGATTTTCAACCGTCTTTCGTAACCGTTTATCCCGGTTAGGCCCTACCACTGGCTCCGGGTTTTGAGTTTCAAGTTTCGAGTGTCAAGTTTCTATTTTTGCACTAAACACTCATGGCCGCGGGCTGCTACGGTGCATGAAAATTCTATTTTCGTACTAAACACCTGAAGAGGGAGGTTTGATCGTGCGCAGACTCAGCATCGTAATCCTGTCTTTGGTATTGGGCTGTTCCCTGGCCTTTGCTGCACCGAAAGAATTGAAGGTCGGCTTTGTCTATGTCTCACCCATCGGTGACGCCGGCTGGTCCTATGCCCATGATCAGGGCCGCCAAGCGGTCGCCGCCTTGCCGGGCGTAACGACATCCTATGTCGAGGCGGTGGCCGAAGGACCGGATTCGGAACGCGTCATACTCAACATGGCCAGAAAGGGCTTCAATGTCATTTTCGCCACCTCTTTCGGCTACATGGATTCCATGCTCAAGGTCGCCAGGCAGTTCCCGGACGTTGTCTTCGAGCACTGTTCCGGTTTCAAACTGGCCAAGAACATGGGCAATTATTTCGGGCGGATGTACCAGGCGCGCTACCTGTCCGGCATGGTGGCCGGTTATATGACCAAATCCAACATCCTGGGGTACGTGGCGGCCTTTCCGATCCCGGAAGTGATTCGCGGTATCAACGCCTTTGCGCTCGGTGCGCAGGCCGTGAACCCGAAAGTCGAGGTGAGAGTGGTCTGGACCAAGACCTGGTACGATCCGGCCACCGAAAAGGAAGCCGCC
>Ga0316196_10000887_pt1 | contig 12533 bp, 9 predicted proteins | sample Eddsed2cm_MG_FD_204938 | JGI IMG/M metagenome (GOLD analysis project Ga0316196, IMG submission 204938) | Coastal sediment microbial communities from Maine, United States - Eddy sediment 2 cm | ecosystem: Environmental > Aquatic > Marine > Coastal > Sediment | place: USA: Maine | collected... | reverse complement strand
CGCCGAGCAGGCCTGCCAGGGCCGCCAACGGCGTGCCGGGGAGATTCCGCGCCTGGGCCTCGATCAGTCCCAGAACGAGGTCCGTTACCGTGTCGTCCAGGGTGTCGAGCGTGTCCAACGAAAGGGACAAATCCCGTGGCGCCGACGCGCCCGGCAGTTGCAGGTTACCGAGCGTCAGCGAAACGGACGGGTCTCCGTCGCCAGCGGCCGTCGGCGCATCCAGATCCAGGCCGATACGGCCCAGGTGGGCCGCGCCGGGTGCCGGTGTGCCCGGCTCGACAATGATCTCGGTCGTGAAACCCAGCCGCCCGCCGGCCTGGCCCAGCAGCAAGGGATCGCTGACCGAGTGACCGGTCTTGGCAGCCTTGAACAGCGGCACGAACAGGCGGGTCTCGGAATCTGGCGCCGTCGTCTTGACGGTGACGCCGACACCGATGCGCACATGATCGGTCGGGGTGTCGTCCAGCACGGCAAAAAAGCACACGTCCGGGCCGGTTTCCTCGACGATGGGCAGCCAGATACGGCCGGCTGCATCCGTCTTTCGATCCGACCCTCCCAGGACGTCATCGATGAAGGCAATGAGCGCTTCCCGCTGAGTCTCGTCGGCCAGCACGCGGGAGAGGTAATCGCCGGGCCGGGTGAGCCAGTCTTCCTGGAATTCGCCCGTGTCGTCGACCAGGCCCAGGGCCTCTGCCAGCGAGCCGATTTCGCCCAGGTCCTCGATGCCGAAGCTCATTGCTGATGCACCCCGTCGGCTGGCGAAGGCACTGACGCGGCTAACTGGCCCCGCTGAACGACGCTGTCTTCAGAGCGGCTCCCTGCAATCCCGGGCCGCGCTTCGAAACCGACGAACGCATCGGCCCACGGTTGCCCGCACGCCGACTGGCGGGTCCCCACCCAAATGACCTGTCCGACGCTCACGGTGCCTTGCTCTGCACGGTGGACGGCGGCACCCGGTCGAAGGCATGGCGGGCCATCGTGAGGACCTGCAGGCCGTTCGGCGTGGCGGAGAGCGCGACCGGTATGAGCCCCGCCCCGTCGAGATCCCGTCCGGATTCTGACGCCAGCACGGCGGCGGACCCCAGGAGCGCCTGCCAGGCCAGGGCGGTCAGCGCCTCTCCCCAGATTTCGACGACCAGGGGCGGCCCGGCGGGTCGGACATGGGTGGCCGCCACCATCCCCGCCGGCCGCTCGGCGCTGCCGACGGCAAAGGAGACCTTCACGACCGCTCTGCGAACCTGGTCGCACTGCACTGGGATGGCAACGATCACCTGCCCGTCACGGATTTCCAGATCGATCTTGGCGGTGTGCACGACCAGCGCGTTGTCGCCGTCCTGCCAGAGTACGGAGTCGCCCCGGTCGGGGCGGACCGCGGCACGAACCAGGTCGCCGGCGGTGCGAACGTCCACCGGGATATCGGGGCCGACGGCGCCTGGCTTGAGCGGATTGGGCGGGACGACATCCGGGCAGCGCTTTTTGAGTTCGGCTAGGAGCTTGCGACAGACAGCGGTGGTGTCCCGCAGGCCAGCCCCGGAGCCAAGATGGCGAGCGCCAATGGCGCGCCGCGCGAGGTTCCGCAGTCGGTCAGCCACCCGCGGTCTCTCGCCGATGTGGCCCGCCCGCTGGCTCCCAGGCCGCTTCACGCCCCATGGACACGCCTACCTCCCTGCGCGGCATCCACCCCGTCAGACTCGGTCAGCGCTTCCCTTGCGAAATGGTCCCTGGTGTTGTTGCTGGCGCGAGCGACGTGGAAATACCACGTTGCCAAAGTGCCTGACTGACCCACACGGCGCGATGGTCGGCCGCCGGTGCAAGTGCATTACCTGAGCGTGGCACATTGAATTGGGAAATCAAATCGGATTTCAAGCATGCCGGCAACCTGTCGGTGGCGAATTCCCATTCAAGCCGCGACCGGAAGTTCATACAGGCCGCCGCAATGAGTTTCCCAGATGAAACTGCGCAGCGTGGCGGGACGCGTGACCACACTACCGCTCATTTCCGCAGGCGTCTTGCCGTCGAGCGACGCATGTGTTCGCGAATGATTGAAATAGCTCTGGAAACTCCGTAGCTTTCTCTCTAAGTCAACGGTGTTCCAAAAGAAGACCTGGTCAAGAAGTTCGCGCCGTACGCTGCCGATCAGCCGCTCCACAAAGGGATGAGAAACCGGCGTGTACGGAACGGTTTTGAGTTCGCCTACTTGCAAGAATACGGAGATTCGCTTCCCATCGGTGATACGTGAACAGCGGGTCATTGTCGGAGGAGAGATATTTCGGTACACCCATCCCCGAAATCGCCGTATTGAACATTCGGCATAGGGCCACGCCGTCAACATCGCCGGCATGCACGCCGAAGCCGATGACTCGCCGAGTAAACTGATCCATCACGACGAGCACCCAGTGCGTCCTCAAGGTGATGGACTCACAACGAAAGAGGTCGACACTCCAAAGGCTGTCCCTCAGATGGCCGATGGATGTCAGCCACGACGGCCCGCCACTCCCGTGCCCGGGCCGATAGTGCTTGACCAGGACACGCCTCACGACGTCTTTGTCGATCACCACACCAAACGCTCTCGATATCTGCTCAGAAATTCGAGGACAGCCATAACGCGGATTCCCCGTTTCATCTCGACGATGGCCGCGACAAGTTCCTTCGATGGGCCTTTCGGACCTGGCTTGCCATGCCCCTGCGATGAGAATAGCCGGCGATACTTACGCGTTATCAGCGCCTGGTGAAAGCTGAGCAGCGTCCCCGGCTTCAGCACGGCGGCCACCTTGCGGATCCTGCTCGGTGTCATGAACAGGGTGCACAGGCCCATTACGACCCGGTCCATTGCCGTCAGATTGGGCGCCCGCCGCCGCGAACGATTCATGACCAGCAACTGATGCTTCATGACCAAGGTCTCTGCAACAACAGTTCGGATGCCACCCGGTCCCATGAGTTTGGCGAGCGTCGTCAAAAGGTGGAGGATCAGCGTTGATAGGTCTCGCATACGACCCTGATCGTAGCCTTTCCAGCCCGGGATACAAGTCCACGCAATCACGGCAGATTCGGGAGACAACAGGATTTCGCCAGGCACACGCCTCCGAAAGCGCCGCGGAACGCTTGGCGACCATTGGTTCCTCGATGAAGTCACCGTGTCAATTCAGGGCAAACGCCAGTATCTCTGGCGTGCCGTCGACCAGGACGGTGACGTGCTGGATATCCTCGTGCAAAGCTGCAACGACAAGCGCGCCGCCAAGCGCTTCTTTCGTAAGCTCTTGAAGGGCCAACGGCGAATCCCTAACGAGCTGACCACGGACAAACTTCAAAGCTATGCCGCAGCGAAACGCGAGATGATGTCATCGGTTGTCCACTGCCAAGACAAGCATGCCAACAATCGAGCCGAGGTGTCGCATGAACACACGCGCGAACAAGAACGTCAGATGCGTGGGTTTGCGTCATCGGCCCAGGCGCAACGGTTTCTGAGCGTTCATGGGCAAGTGCACAATCTGTTTCGCGTCGGCAGACATCTGCTGCGGGCAGCGAATTATCGAATCCTCCTTGGCCGCGCCTTTGTGGCGTGGCAGGAGGTAACCTGTATCCAATGAAATCGAGGCACGGTTTCGTCAGGCGATCGGATTCACCTCAGCTGGGCTAAGTTGACAAAACCCATCAAACAATTGCCAGGCGTACCGCGTAACCGCAAATTACCGTCCAGAAAAGCACGGCAAACGCACGCTCACCGATTGTCTGGTTGATGCTCCGGCCGAGATATGACGCGCCGATCATCAATGGCACAGCAGCCAGCGCGATGGTCAGCGAGCGTTCGTCGAGCAACTGAGCGTGAGCGAACACCGCGGACTTGATTGCGTCGCCGGCGAGCGAGATTACCGACGCCGCGCCGACCAGGTGCATTCGATCCAGATCGAGACTGCGGATCGCGATGCCCTTGAGCGGGCCTGACGTACCCGAGAAACCAGATGTAGCACCCGAGGCGAGTGCAAGCACCGGGGCAAGTCCCTGGCGTACGCGGCTGACCTTCCGTTGCTCCAGTGCAAACGCAGACACCAGGCACAAGACAATTGCCGCGTCGACCAGCGCTTCGGGCGCTGCCACCAGCAGCGCTGAGCCAATGAACGTGCCGAACATCGTCATCGCCAGCAGCAGGCTGGCCTGACGCCAAGGCACTGTCTGACGATAGAACCAGGTCTTCGAAACATTGTTGGCCGCCAGCAGCAGTGCCGCCAGCGCAATTCCTTCCTTGGCGCCGAGCAGCAGCGCCAGGGCCGGCACCATGATCAGCGAGCCACCAAGCCCGGCGGATGCCGAAAGCGTGAAAGCCAGGCCTGCGAATAGAAGAACGAACAACATATCCATCACGCGTGGCCGTCTCCGATGTGTCGAGCATTCACGCCATGCGACTGGGCCGATGACGATTCACCGAGCGGGATCGACCCCGCTTCGTGCACAGTCTGCCGCTCAAGCTGTCGTGAACGGGCAATCCACCCGAGTCGGCTGTCTGCCCGTTCAATACCAGGGACGAATGAACACCTCGCGCCCTTTGGCAGGCAGGCCAGTCATGCTGGTGCTCGTTGCCATACACAAAGAAGCGCGCTTGCACTACTTGCCGTTGCCATCCTCGCAGCTGCCCACCTATTGCCGCCACTGCGCGATCTGGGCTCTCGCAAGCCGAGCGCCCAGAGCCCGCTAGGTGATCCCTGAATCGCGACTGGACAAGGCCGTGTAGCTCGCATCGAGGTATTTCCACGCGCCACCCGTGCGATACCAGAGCCGCACGTGCACAGCCGAACCATCCGCAGGCAGGCCGCTGACGGTCTCATGGAGCCGGGTTCCGAGAGAGCCACTGTCGTAGATGTCGTAGCCGCCCACTCTGGTACCCACGTAGAGCCACCATTGCGCCACTGCGGTGCCATTGTGCGCCCACTCGAATGTGACGTTCTGATCGCCGAGCACCGAGCCGTCTGGCGGCGAGACGATCTCTGGGGCCAGAGCCTTGACCGCGGTGTACTGCGCGTCCAGATGCTGCCAGACACCGCCGACACGGAACCACAACCGCGCGAATACCATGCTGCCGTCCTTCGGCAGACCGGTGACGGTCTCCACCAGACTCGTGCCAAGGGAGCCACTGTTGTAGATGTCGCTGGCGCCCGAAGTGCTGCCCACATACAGCCACCACTGCGACACGATCGCGCCTTCCGCCGACCACTCGAACGTTACATTGTCCCCGGTGAAGGTAGAGCCAGGCACCGGATTGCGGATCGAAGGGCTGACCGGCGTGGTGAGCTGCACGGGCGCAGAATTGTATGTCGACGGGCAGCGCCGATCGCGCAGTACAACGTACACGCTTCCCGGCGGCGCATTGCCACGCGGCAATGCGAACCATAGTCCGCCGAGCGCATCCGCGCTGCCGAGCGCGCAGAACCCATACAGGCGTTGATCGTTGTCACCGTTGAAGATGTCGACCCAGGTGCGTGACGAGTTTGCATTGGCACCGCACGGCGGCAGATCGGGCGATGGCCTGAACAGCGAATTCGGATAGACCCCGCGATTGCTGACCTCGAGGCGGTAGCGGGTGAAGTCGTTGCCACCCACCGAGTAGTCTTCGGTGCCCGTGAACGCCAGTTCGGGAAACGCGAAGGCGTTCGCGATGGGCAGGTCGATCTCGAACATACCGCGGCCGTGAGTCACGCATATGAGCTTGCAGCCGAGCCAGAACAGATCGTGGCAGGCGACGTTGGCCGGCCCCTCGTTCGTCGCCGACCAGGTAGCGCCGCCATCCTCGCTCGCGAACAGGCCCACCTGGGTGGCTACGTAGATCCAACCCGAACGCTGCGGATGAACGGTGATTGCGCGTATGGGCGCATCCGGCAGAGTGCCGCTGATGTCGGTCCAGGTCTGTCCGCCGTTGGCAGTGCGCCACAGGTTATCGGCCTGAAAACCTCCGAAACCAGCGTAAGCGAGATCGTGGTCGTCGGGATCGATGCACAGCGCAAGACACTGACGGTGGGCGCCGATGCCGTTGGTGTCGATCTGCATCCATTGCGGACTTGCCGCCGTTGCATCGGTGGCGCGGTAGACGTTGCCGTTGGCGTGGCCTACCAGAACCGTGTCGGAGTCGCCGTCTGCCACCGCAATGGCGGTAATGGAATGTGTCCACGGGCTATTTCCGATGGGCGCCTTGACGGCTGTCCATGCCGGCCCGTCCATGTTCGTGTTGGCGGTGCGGGCGTCGTCCGTCCGCCACAGCGACATTGCGCCGCCGAGAATGCGCTCGGGCTCGTTCGGATCGATCACGAAAGGTGCAATGAACTGCGCTTGTCCGTTCTGAACTTCGGGCACGCTGAAAGGAGCGGGCTTCCATTGCCAGCCCACCCCGGGCTGCCAGAAACGCCCGGTGATGTAACCATCCGGAAACTGCGACGGTATGCCACCGTTGGTGATCCGGAAGATCTCCATGTAGACATACTCGCCGTACCAGGTTTGGGAATCTGCGGGGTCGGACGCCATCGCGCCTCCGTCGCCGCCCCAGACCTCGACCCATCCGTTCGCTCCCCCTGCCGGAGTGTAGCGCAACGTTCCATTGTCCTGGGCCCCGCCCATGATCATGCTGGTGCCGATGTGGCCCGCACCGTAGTAAAACTGGGTAACCCCGTATCCATTGTTGAGATGCGCCCAGCCATTGGTGTAGGGCTCGCTCGCGTTGTTACCGACCGTCGTGGCGTCGTCCGTGCGTTGTACACCTCCATCGTTGCCGATATACACCCGCCGGTTGACCGTTCCGTCGTAACCGGGATCGGCAACGATGGCATGGTGATCGGCGTGCGCCGACTGCTCGCTCCACCAAGTGCTGATCGGCCTGAGCGTGTTGCCGCCGTCGGTGCTGCGATAGAGATCCACGCCGCCTGCGATGACGAGGTCTGCGTCGGTCGGATCTCCAGCCCACAAGGCGTTGTCGTACCAGCCCTGGCCGCCAAGAAAATCCGCTGCGCTCCCGCCAGCAAGCACGGCCAGTCTTGAGGCGTAGGTCCGGCCCCCATCCGTTGAGCGCCAGAGTTCGGAAGGTTGGGCATTGACCGATGCGTAGACTATGTTGGCATCCGCGGCCGCATAGCAGACCTGAATCCGGCTCGTGGGTGCCGTCGGGCGCGCCGCCTCGGCCCAGGTTCCACCACCGTCGGTTGAAAAGTACGCGCGCCCGGTGCGCCCGCCGGCGATGGCCCGGTTGGAGTTGCTGGGATCGAAGGCAAGGTTGCTGATGGGCGCAGTCAGCGCGGTGTTGGTCCAGGTGTTGCCGGCGTTGGTCGAGCGAATTACGCCGGCGTTCGTTCCGGCAAGAAGGACTTGCCCGGTGTCGGATATGGCCAGGGAGTTGACGCTGTGAAAATCCGGGTTGCCGGCGGTTGCGGCCAGCGGAGTCCAAGTGTTGCCGCCGTCTGTGGTCCGAAAGACACCATCCCCCCGGATTGCGTCGACATTGCCAAATCCCTCGCCCGTCCCCGCATAGAGCGTGTTGGGGTCGGTCGGGTCCATCACCAGCGAGCAAACTGCCAGGTTCGCCATCCAGTCGTTGAGCGGCACCCAGGACGCGCCACCGTCCACAGAGCGCCAGACGCCGCCGCCAACGCCCGTGGCGAAGATGCGATTGCTGTCTGTCGGGTGGATGACGATGGCGCGCGTACGCCCACCGATGTTGCCCGGCCCAAGTCCGACCCAGCCGGTTGCACTGGTGTCCAGCCCGGACAACCGCGTGTCGTGAGCCGGCGGCGCAGTGCTGATGCCGATCGGCACGCCAGCCACTTTACGTTGTATCGCGCGGCTTGCCTTGCGCATTGCATCGGCCTGGGCCAGCGCCCGGGATGCGCCGCCGGACGATATCTCACCATCGTCGCTCAACAGCGCCCCACGTTCATGACGCATGCGCTCCTCAGGCCGGCTTTCGATTTCGAGCTTGAGCAGCGCCCGGGCCATGCGGTTCTCCGGTAGCTGGTCGATGGCGCCGCGGCTTAATGCCAGCTCGTGCTGCAGACGCTCTAAGGTTTTTTCCGGAAGGCTATTTGCGACCGTGTTGGTGTTGTCAGCCATGTCTTCCTCCGTTTCCGATCCGTGTTGGACTCGTCCTGCTAGCCAGTCAGTGGCGGATTCTTTGCTGGTTCCTGGTCGTTTGCTGGCAGCGTCATCATCAGCGGCTGAGGGGCGGCGCCGACCGATCTGCGCGTTCCTCCAATAACAGCGACCATCGTTCGCGGCTATCGGTCCGATCTCGGCAGCGAAGTGTCCAGCGCACCGCAGTGCTCGCGACTTCTTTCACGAGAAGGAGCACTGAACCGCCGATGACGGCGACGGAAATGGTCCCTTCGTCCAGCACCACGTCGCCGACACATTCTCCGCTTTCCGCCGAATACATGCCCCATGGCGCTCCGTGCCCAGGCGTTTGCTCGGCAAAAACCCATCGGCCATCGAGCGACACCATCGTGCGCGAGCGCGCATCTTCACTGAGCACCATTTCGACGGGCGGCGCGGACGACGCGGTGACTGCCCGGGCGAGATGCACTCCGGAGCCCTCTGGGCCGCGCACCAGCTGCGCCCGGCCTGTGGCGGTGGACCACGTTCGCGTCTGTGGCGTCTCAGCGAACTGATACGGCACCGGACGGCGTCCTGGAATCGGCTCATCGAGTAATGTCCCTATCTCAGGCGATTGGTCGATCCTGTCCCCCGCAAGCACGCCGCCCGATTGGCGGTCGAGCCGAACCACTCGGTGCAGTTCCCGGGTTGCCGCTGCCTCGACTGCCATCGGCGGCGCAGCACCGCCCTGGTAACGACCATAGGCATCCACAGTCACCTTCACCACGCCAGCCTCGATTTGCACGTCCATGGCAAAGCGCGAAAGATCGGACGCGCTGCCGCCGACCCATGCCGGAAAATCGAGCCGCGCTTCCCACACGACCTCAACACTGTCGGTGGCCAGTTGCGCCGCGAACAAGATCACGCCGAACTCACCGCGCTGATCGGTCGCGCCCGGGCCAGATCGCCACCCGATGACGCCTGCCGCGTCGGCGGCGAGCGCCCGAGCGGCAAACGACGTGCGTGCGATAATGTCGCCGGATGACACGTGCAGCAGGAGCAGTTCGCCGCCCGGACCGGAGACGTAAGCGAGGTCGCCGTACGCGACGCCCCTTGGAATCGGTTCACCGGCCACGCTGCTCATTCGATGTCCGCTGCAGTTGCGTGTCGCTTGCGACTCATGCAAACCTCTCCCGGGGTACAAGGCCTAGTGGTCGGGGGCAGTTACTCTTCACCCGGCCTCTACCTTCTACATGGTACTGTCAACTCAAGTGAAAACCGCCTACTTTTTCGGATGAAATTGCTGTCGCGGGAACCGGCAATCAATAACTTAGATAATAGGCAGTGGGTCTGATTCACGCTCGAATCGCTTAAGTTGACAGTACCCAATTGCTCCCCAGGGGGAGCCCCACCGAAATGCCGGCTTCGGAGCCGACATGGGACGGCTCAGTCGTCGAGCTCGGGCACCATCGATCGGATGAACTCGTCGTCGTTCGCCTCTACCGTACTTCGCAGCCGTGCCCGGAGCTCGGCCGACTCGATGTGCGACGCTGCCATTACAGTGTGGCGACGGACGCCGAGATCCGGGTCGCCCAAGAGACGCCGAGCCATGTCGAAGGTCAGATTGTCGTCGACGTTCTGGATGGTCGCGGCGAGCGCTACCCGCACCACGGGATCATGGTGCTCTGCCGCGCGCTCAAGGATCGGAGTGGCGTCGTCGCCACCGATCAGACCGGCGAGGTAGACAGCCTTGGACGCCAACATCGGGTCGTTGCCGGCAGCCAGTTCGGCTAAGAACGGAAGGGCGTCCGGGCCAAGCGCTAAGGCGGCCCCTGCATAGTCGGGTTCATCGGGCTCAACGAATGCCCTGACATCGTCCAGTTTCATCGTTGCACCTCCATCATTGGGCTATAGCGGGTGAGTCAACAGCGATGCCTTCATCGTGATGGCTTCGCTGGGCGCAATGTCGGGTGGGGGATTGGTGATGTTCGCTGTGCCGCCTCCTGTCATCAGGCTGTCGGAGCTGGTGACGTGACGGAGGTCGAGGTTGTGCCCAATCTCGTGGCCCAACGTCCACCGACTCGCACCCTGCGCGACTACCGAGCCCGGCAGACCAGGCGGACTCGACGCGCATCCGTTGAACGGTGGGACCGTCGACCGAACGAAGTACGCGACGACATCGGTAGTCGGGGCATTGTTACGATTGGCGAACAGTGCCGTCTGTTCGGCGGTCACCGCGCCGGCGCAAGCACCTACACTCACGTCGAGCATTGCTGGGCCAAGGTTGAGCGTTTCAGTGCTCGCCAATTCGACCTGGAGGCCGACGCCGGCGTACACCCGCTGCATCTCCGTAACCATGTCGGCGATGGCAATCGTCGGATTCTGTAGGACTTTCACGTGCAATCGGAGCAACTCTGGTCCGATGCCGATCCGGTTGTCGCCCGTGTTGAGCAACCATCCGCCGGCGAAGCGGGTTCCGTTCGCATCCATGACCCGTGGCGACACAGAGGCCCCATTGATGTTCAGCACCGCCATGCCCCAGGGGCTCGACACCACCAGCTCGTCTCGACCGTCGCCATCGAAGTCGCCAACGGGGCCGAAGCGGTTGTCGCTGGTGTTGAGCAACCAACCTCCGAAGCGGGTGCCGTTGGCCGCCATCATCGTCATACGGAGTGCGCCGCCGAGTTCGTCGAGTACGCCGATCCCCCATGGGCTGGCGACGAGGATCTCGGCCCGGCCATCGCCATCGTAGTCTCCGGTCGGAAAGAACCGATTGTCGAGGCTGTTCACGAGCCACTGACCGATGCGACTGCCGTTCTGCGCCATGTGTCGCGAGCCCAGCGTGCCGCCTTGGAGTTCCAGCACACCCAGGCCCCATGGGCTGGCAACGATGATCTCGTCACGACCGTCGCCGTCGATGTCGCACATCCCAAGGAACTGGTTATCGGCTGTGTTCAACCGCCAGTCTCCAAACCAGGTGTCGTTGGGCGCCATGACGACGGTATCGAAGGTCGAGCCGTCCTGCTTGAGGATCGCAATGCCCCAGGGGCTGGAGATGAGGAGTTCGTCGCAGCCATCGCCGTCGACGTCACCTGCCAGGTGCACCCGATTGTCGGCGGTGTTGAGCAGCCATCCGTCGAAGCGCGTGCCGTTCGCCGCCATGACCGGCGCCCGGAACGTAGTCCCGTCCAGCTTCCAGACGCCGACGCCCCAGGGGCTGGACACGAACAGTTCCTCGCGCCCGTCGCCATCGAAGTCACCCGCCGGCCCAAGGCGGTTGTCAACCGTGTTAAGCAGCCACCCGCCCGAGAAGCGGGTGCCGTTGGGTCTCAGCATCACGGTGCGCATTCGCGAGCCCGAACGCTCGATCACCCCGACGCCCCACGGGCTCGCCACGACGATCTCGGCACGCCCGTCCCCGTCGACGTCCGCCACTAGGTCGAAGCGGTTGTCTGCGGTGTTGAGCAGCCACCCGCCCGAGAAGCGGGCGCCGTTCGCCGCCATGACCGGCGATCGAAGCGAGAACCCGTCGACCTCCAGCAACCCGAAGCCCCATGGGCTTGTAATAGGTATCTCGTGCCGGCCGTCACCGTTGAAGTCACTCCGTCGTTTCATGCCTCACCTCTCTTCACTCGTTGCCGTCCGCAGGTCGAGCATGCCGCGGCTGCGTGAAGCTGCCGAATCGGTCCGACAACTAGGCAGCATGGCCTCGAAATGGAGCGTATTCGAGCCGCCCTTAGCCCCTCCGACAACGCCTGCTGGTTGCAAGAAAATCGGGCGAGCCCGTCACTTGCGGTCACCAGGAAATAAGCTGGCGCAGTGACACAAGTGAACGGTTTGGGCCCCGTCAGCTCATCCCACCTCTCAACAAGCCCTTCCGACCCCATGGGAGTCGCTCCGGGCTCGCACCCTGGCTATCCGACCTCTGAGGCCGCTGCGGCCAGTGGTCGCGATTACGATTGTTTCAATGGGTAGTGGCTTCCTCCTTAGCTGGTTCGAACTTGAGTCAAAATCAGGAGCCGAACAGTCCCGTTCCGGCGTGAGTGTCGACAGAGTTGAAGAACTGATGTGGAATTGCCCTTGGGCTACAAGGACTGCCACAAACACGGCGCGCGAGGGCGCGAGAGCGCGGTTTGCCAGCCTGGCGTGTCAGGCGTTTGGGTCCGACCGAGCCATGATGACTTGGCCGCTCTTCAAGTCGGAGCATTACGGCGTCGCGTTCCATGTCAGCCTTCCAGCTTCGAATCCTCATCCTTACATTTAGAGTGTTAGCCCGCCGATCGCTGAACGTCTATGCGAAATGTCACAAAAACTGTGGTTATATTGACCGAGATCAAACCGCCGGGCTCGACAGCTAGAATATGTCGTCGAAGTAATGCTTAGTGAATGTCGAATGATGCTGGCGACAAACGCATGATCACCCTGTTTATCAGCCACAGCTCCAAGGACAACGCCTGGGCCCTCGAGGCCCA
>Ga0316196_10000886_pt1 | contig 12538 bp, 14 predicted proteins | sample Eddsed2cm_MG_FD_204938 | JGI IMG/M metagenome (GOLD analysis project Ga0316196, IMG submission 204938) | Coastal sediment microbial communities from Maine, United States - Eddy sediment 2 cm | ecosystem: Environmental > Aquatic > Marine > Coastal > Sediment | place: USA: Maine | collected... | reverse complement strand
TCGGTTTCTTGACACCTGAGGCGCGGAGTGCAGCTCATTTTTGGCGTAAGGTTGAAAGCCAGCGCAAAAAAACATTGCGGGTTATCGCTGGTTTTGGTTGGCTCAACTTATTGCTCTATTTGCTGAAACGGCCATCTCTTGAAGAAGGGTTGGAACGAATATCGCACCGGATTGGGCTAAGAGCCGGTGCCGTTCTCCTGCCCTTTCCGGAAGCAGCCGTGGATGTTGATAGCTTTAGCGACTGGAAGCTGGTTGAATCTATTGTGGCCAATCGAACTGGTTAAGAGTGCTAGCCCGGATATTTTATGAATCACTTGCTACGACCACGGATATGGCCGTCCTTCCTGGCGTCCTCGGGTATTGGCCCCTGCGACGTACCGTTCAGGTACGCCTCGGAACCAACACCCTGCGGTTGCCCGGTGGCACGCCCATCTTCGTGGTCTCGCGACAGCAATTCATGAAATATCCGGGCTAAACAAATACTATGATCATAGACCGCTATCTCATACGTGAAATAAGCAAGCCCTTGGTGGTCATCTGCACCATCTTGGTGGTTATTTTTGCAAGCTATGAAGCAGCCGATTACTTGGCCGCTGCCGCTGCCGGCCTGCTGTCGGGGAAGACGGTCATATATCTGATCCTGCTCAAGGTGGCCATCGGTTTAGAGGTGCTGCTGCCCACCACCTTGTATTTCTCTGTTGTGGTTGCTTTGGGCCGAATGTACACAGACTCCGAGATCACAGCCCTGTCCGCTTGCGGTGTGAGTATAGCCAGGGTGGTGCGAGCCGTCTTCTATCTATCCCTGCCCCTGGCGATTCTGGTTGCAAGTCTGTCTTTGTACGTCCGCCCCTGGGCATACGAGAAAGGCTACTGGCTCAAGGAACATGCAAAAGCGGAATTGGATATTAGCCGATGGAAGGCAGGCAATTTCTACCGAGTTCAACGAATGAATCGCGTCGTTTTTGCCGAAGAGATTGACCATGAAAACAATCGAGCAAAGCGGATCTTTGTACATAGCGATCTTGGAGACAGAGTGCAGGTTATCTACGCCAAGCAGGTCTATCAACATGTGGACAAGAAGAGCGGCAAGCAGGTACTGGTATTTTTGGACGGATATCTGTACGAACTCTCTCGCCTTGGGGATCAAGGCCACATTATGAAATTCAAACAGTCCACAATGGCGTTAGAACCACCGGAGATAAAACCAGTGGAGTATAAGCGCAAAGCTGCTTCCACCATGCAGCTGTTCCGCTCCAAAAAGGCCAGGGACGTGGCAGAATTGCAGTGGCGGTTATCCACACCCCTGGCCACAATCCTTTTGGCACTGCTCGGCGTGCCTTTGAGTCGAACGGCTCCACGCCAGGGCAAATATGCCAGAATGGGGACAGCAGTGTTGATCTATGCCGTCTACTACAACACAAGTGCGATGGCCAAGAAATGGGTAGACCAAGGTGTGGTGGGATCAGTGCCGGGTATGTGGTGGGTAAATGTTTTGCTGGCCAGCCTGATACTGATCCTGCTATTGCAGCCAAACTTTGCCTCTCGGTGGCGCAGTCGGTAGTTGGTCACCTAGGACATGTATGAAGACACTTGATCGTTATATCGGTGTTCGTTTCATCCAATCCTTTTTTTTGGTAATTTTCATACTTGTCTCCTTGTTCAGCTTTTTGGAATTTGTGGCGCAGCTGGATGACATCGGCAAGGGGAGTTACCAGCTGTTGGATGTTTTCGCCTATATAGGCCTAACGATTCCCAGGCGGGTACTTGACATGGTGCCGATGGCTGCTCTGTTAGGCAGCATCATTGCCTTGGGGATGCTGGCTGACAAAGGTGAACTTATCGTCATGCGGGCCTCTGGGTTGTCAGTACAGCGGATTTGTTTCTCAGTGCTCGCCACTGGCGCCCTGCTCATGTTGGCGACGGGCATCCTGGAGGAGTATGTCGCCCCGCCAATGGAGCAGCACGCGCGGCTGAGCCGTTCACTGGCGATTTCAGATACGGGAATCCTGCTTACAAAAGATGGGTTCTGGGCCCGCCAAGGCAATTCTTTCATCCATGTCGGGAAGACCCTTTCAGGGGGCATTGCAACCGGCCTCGACGTCTATGAGGGAGACAAAGAGGGTGGTCTGCGCGCCTTCATTCACGCCCGCGAAGCGGACATCCACAATAACAAGCGCTGGGTGCTCAAGGATATTCAGAAGAAAGTCATCGAGGAACAGAGGATCACCACACACAATCTTCCCACCATGGCTCTGGAATCGTTCTTAAGTACGGAGCAGGTTAATATATTGGAGCTCCCACCAGACAGCCTGTCGCCGTCAGATCTTTATAAATACAACCAGGCTCTGAGGCAGAGAGGGCAGAATGCCGATACTTATGTGCTGGCCTTATGGCAGAAGCTGGCTGTGCCGCTGACCACGGGTGCAATGGTCTTGCTTGCGCTCCCATTTGTATTCGGACCTCCCAGGGGGACAACTATAGGATTGCGCATAACGGTGGGGGCCATGGTAGGAATCGGGTTCTATTTGGCCAATCAGATCATTGGCTATATGGGACTATTGCTCGAGCTCCATCCGGCGATCACCACACTAGCACCTGTGGCGGCAATCCTGTGGATTGCCCTCTGGCGGTTGCGACAAGCCCCTTAAGCACTAAGTTGTTTTTGCCCAGGAGGGACTGAAAAAATGAACATCGAACATCGGACGTCCAACATCGAACGTTGAATGGGAAAAGATGAAGAAACAGACATATGGTCTGGAAGAAAGGCTGCTTGAGTATTCGGTGCGAATCATAAAGATCGTTGAACAGCTACCAAATACCAGAGCAGGCAACCATGTTGCGGGCCAATTGTTGAGATCGGGAACTTCACCTTACCCAAACCATGGTGAAGCTCAGGCAGCGGAGTCCCCAAAGGACTTTATCCATAAGCTTCGTATTTCATTAAAGGAGCTTAGGGAGACCCAGAGATGGTTAAAACTCATTAAGCGTGTGCCACTCATCAAGAAACCTGAACTGCTCAATGATATTCTTCAGGAAACAGAAGAATTAATTAAGATTTTCGTTACGAGTATCAAAACGGCTGAAAAGAAAAAGAAATAGTCATTCAAGGTTTGATCTCGGATTTTTGAAAACAAATGAAATTAAATTGCGGAGCGGAGCGACATCATTATTCGATGTTCAACGTTGGACGTTCGATGTTCGACGTTCATCTTTTAAAACAACCCCGCATGGCACAAATGCAACCTGTGAACGTTTACAAAATAACTTAGCGTTTATAGGGGCGTAGGCCCCTACGGGACGGAGTCGAGCCGGAAGCGGGGCCTCCTCGCTAGGTCAGCCCAGCGGACGGGGCAGCAGCACGTCCTTTTCAATCTCTTCAGTAAACCTTTGCTGCGCTGGGGAATAGCACATTACGGTGACCACCATTTCCCAGCCACGTGGATTTGCTTTGAACCGATAGAGGTGGTATCTGGCCCGGCGGGAAGAGGTGCGGCCGAGCGCTGATGCAGAAGGCACGCCAAATGCCGGAACCGTGCCAGCAGTTGTTTCCAGGTGGTTCAAAGAACTGCGGTGAGCGTGACCGTGGAGAATAAGCTCTACCCCGTGTTGGTCCAGCACCGATCGGAAGGCCGAAGCATCGGTGAGACGTTTGCGCCAGCTGACCGTGCCGTCCACCGGGGGATGGTGGATCAGCACGACCCGAAACAACCGCTGTTTTCCCGTTTCCGCGAGAATCTTCTCCAATTTTTGCAGCTGTATCTGCCCGACACTGCCGACGGCTAGTAACGGTGCACTCGGGCGAGCCGTGGAAACTCCGATTATCGCTGCAATTCCGCGTACACGCAAACTGGGAAAAGTAGTGTTCACATTTGTTCCCGCTTTGGCCCCAAGATGTGCTTCATCGGAGAGCATGTAATCCGTCCAGAGTTCAAAGGTGGAATTCCAGTCAGTGCTCACGTAGGTGTCGTGGTTGCCGGGTATCACCGTTACCCGCGAGGGCGAGCCGAGGGATTGCAATAAATTTCTGGCCTCTCTGAACTCTTTGGGCAGACCCAAATGCGTCAGATCTCCGGTGACTGCGATGTGATCAGGGGTAGTATGCTGCAGGTTGAGGAGCAGAGCATCGAGCACCTCTCTGCGGTGCTCAGAACGTCTTTTCAACTGCCACTTGAGATACCCGTATATGCGCTTGTTTAGAAGCTCTCGTATCTTAACATCATTCAGAGAAGATAGATGCAGGTCAGAAAGGTGGGCAAGTGTGAATGTTTCATTCATAGGCAAAAATCGCTACCTCTTTAATATCATTAGATTATTCCTTGCGCTACCCCCTCTTGGTCAACAATATGGTCAACACTTGCGATTTCAGCTTGCAACCAAGAGCTGTATTTCTCTATAGCAGAATGAAGATCTTCGTCCGACGGTTTCAGATAATTTTTGTCCATGCCCTGCAAACTATGGCCGAGGATCGTATCTCGATAAACCTTATCGATCCCGGCGCGGGCCATTAAGGTTTTGACAGTCCGGCGAATGTCATGAAATATTACCCCGCCTTCTGTCTCACGTCCATAAAGAATTCCTGATCGCTTGCAAGCCGACTTCATAGTCAGACGAATGTTATTTACGGATCTACCCTGAAGAGTGAAAACATGATCATGATCAGAGAGGCGGGTTACAAATCTTTGACCCTGTAAAACTTCCCCGACCTGAGCATTGATAGGAATATTCTTTGGTCTTTTCTCCTTGGTAGCTTGAGCGGGTAGGCGGATCGTCTGCTTTTTTTGGTCGATATATGACCATTTGAGCCCGAGGATCTCGCCGCCACGCATCCCGGTATTCATGCCTACAATCAAGATAGGCTGAAGATGCTCGGATGCATTGGCCAGGATGCTCAGGTACTCCTCGATAGCCAGGATCCTATCTCTTGCGTTTTCACCTGTTCTGAGCAGATTCTTTGTCCGCTTGAAGGCTTTTAATGCCCGGAGATCAACCAGATCATTATCATCAGCTTTTCTAACTGCTCTATGAGCGGCGCTGATCTCATAATCAATGGTTGCTGGTAGCATCCCCTGAGCATGCCTTGTGCGCTGGTAATTTTCCAAGTGGACCGCTTTAATGGTCTTGACTAGCTGGCCGCCAAAGACATGGTTAAAATTCTCAAGGGCTATTCGATACCGCCGATAAGACTTGAGCCTCTTAACAGACTCTAAATCCAGATACCAAGCAGTCAATTCTTGAAACGTGATCTTATTTTCTTGCAGGACCTCGTAGAAACGATCTCCGAGCTCACGTTTTTGACTCACACGCTTGGATTCATTCTCCCGCGCTTCCTGAATAGAGTAGCCGGAAAACTCCCGTTTCTGAGCGCCGTCCGGAAGGCGGTAACTGATCCAGTACCGGATCCTTTTAGAACGCTTCGCCTTATCCAGATTCCCGCCACATTTACAAAGCTTATTCTTGGCACTCTGCTTGTTATGGCAAGTCGGACATTCGGCTAAAATTGCCATTTACATCACTCTCCTTTCTTTTCAATTTTCCGCGTGTTGTTTCACCGGATGCGCGGCCCCCGGCTTCATGCCTGATTTAAAAACAGGAGAATCAACACCTGGAGGACCAGGATTTTGCAGATAAACCGCATCGTCATCAGCCTGTGAGCCATTTAATCACCCCCTTTCCTTCTCTTGGCGGTCAAGGTATTCCTCGACTGCCTTTAGGATTATCCAGGTCATTGTTCGACCTTCTTTTTGAGCGAATTTCTTTAACCTCTTGTGAAGTGGTTGCGGAAACTGTCTAAGGTTGAAATTCGTGGTTTTTACTGCCATCTATCTCGCCTCCTGTATCTTTACAGTATCTAATATGTATCCTATTTATAGCATGGCAATAGAAACACAGTCAAGGGGTAAGATGCAATGCGCTAACTTTCTCCCTGGTTGCCCACGGCAATTAGCAAAATGGTAGTTTTTCGGATTGACAGAAACTACCCCAGTTATGTTATTTTGATCTCGGTGCCCCTCGGCAGGATTTCTGAGGCCCTGCCAGGTTTTATGCCCCCATCGGTTGCAGGCGCGTATTCGATGGGGGCTTTTTTTGTTGCATCTTCCCTTCTCATTCCTGTAACTTGAATCCAGCTCAAGACCTTCTTAAGAAGTACGAAAAGGAATCCCCCAAGAAATAGTCCTTATACAGCGAAGGCTGCCGATGGAAGAAGAGAGCCGCCAACATCAAAGAGGCAACGTCAGTTGGTCTGTCACCATTCAGACCGAAGAAGGCACTATTGAACGTGCTACATACAACATAAGTCCCGAGGGAGCCTTCATCCGTGGTCTGTCTCCCCTTGAGCTGCATGAAGTCGTTGATATGACGATTAGTGGCCCTGACCATCCCATAACGGTCAAAGCAAGAGTGGTCTGGTCGAGTAGGCAAGCTCCCCCTAAAGAGGATATGCCACGTGGTGTGGGTGTTGAGTTCATCAATATTTCTGATGAAGACCGAGAAATCATCTCCTCTTTCGTTGCAGGTCTTGATTTTGCCATGTACTTAGGAGCTCCAACCTCGGATGAAGATGCAAAGGTGCAGAGTTTAATAAAGGAAGAGAGGTTGATAGAGGAGCAGAGTTTAATAGAGGAGCAGCCAGTAGAGGAAGAGAAAAAAGACATGAAGAAGTCTACTCTAGGGCCACCTAAGAAGTGTCCAGACGGCCACAACCATATTTCCTGGTCTATGGGCGATGACCATATTTTCTGTTGGGACTGCAACCAGAGATACCCACTACTTGCCTGTTTCCAACCACAGGAGAGCAGTCTTTCCGAATCTGGAAGTCATCTGAAAGAGGAAGAGTTAGAGAAATAATCCACCAAGGGAAAATTTGAAAAGATGCGAATTAAGTCAGAAGATATTACAATCATTTCCGAAAAGTCTAACCTAGAAGGCAAACTGGAAATGCCAGGAAATGTGATTATTATGGGGTCCTTCAAGGGAAGCATAATCTCTCGCACCTTGGAAATCTTCAAAGATGGCAAAGCCTTCGGCAGTATTGAAGCTGAAAATGTCACCATCGCTGGGTATTTTGAGGGCGAACTAGCCTGCTCCGGTCTCCTAGCGATTGCCAAGACGGGGACAGTGAAAGGAAGGTTAGCATACGGAGCTTTGTCAGTAGAACGTGGCGGCCTATTAGAGGCTGAGATTTTCCAATTAGAATCCACGGACACGAAATTAATCCCTTTCCAACGCAAAGGGGTTCATTCAGATAAGTAGGAGAAAAATCTTCTTAGAAATATCCCACAGGAGAACTACCAGTGAACAAGAGTGAGTTGACTGAAGCATTTGCAAAAGAAATCGGTATCACAATAAGAGATGCGGAGGTCTGCGTTAATACCGTCTTTAACAGCATGGCTGATACCTTATCCAAAGGTGGACGGGTTGAGATCCGTGGCTTTGGCAGCTTTAAAGTGAAAGAGTATGAACCCTACTCTGGACGTAATCCCAAAACTGGCGAATCCATTCAAGTCCGCAGTAAAAAACTTCCTTACTTCAAGTTGAGCAGTATGATGCGAAAGCGCATTAACAAGAAACCCATCGAGTAATACACTGCTCACAACAACCCCCACTCCCGAAAGAGCCTGTGAATCTTTGACAGAACTATATCTTGTGCTAGATCAAATTCCAGCAGAGTGTGAATTAAGGGATGTAATCCACAGTCTGCAGTGGGTGAGATAAGGTTTCCATTTATGACCATTATTTACTCTACTCTTCCACTCTTACTCTTAGTAAGTACCCTCCGGCGCCAGTGCAATCTTTCCTAATCTATCCTATCCCTAAAATTGCTAAATATTGGAATTAATATGCCAAATCTATAGACTTAATTACTTTGGTTTTTAGACAAAATTACCATCTTAATTATTCCTAAATAATTGAAAAGACTGGAAATTTATATGCAGTCTTGCATTGGTATGGTTTTTGTTTAATCAAAGAGAGTGATATTACCGTTTCAATCTAGAAGGTCTAATGTTACCAGGAAAGCAAATAGCATCGCATTTAGGAGTTACAAAGACAGTTGTACTGCTTCTCATTGTCGTTTTTGCTTGGCAGTCCTCAGTTATAGAAGCATTTTCCAAGGCTATAACATCTCCTTCCGAACGGCATCAGATCCGCGAAGAGCATGGTACTGCCAAGCAGGCAGTTCCCACACTGCCTGACCTTGCCTCAATAAATATTCATCAGGGATTGAGATATTACGATCTCGGGCGTTGGCAGGAAGCTATCACTGCCTTCAGTGATGCTCTTGCAATCAATCCAAATTATGCAGTCGCCCATTTCGGTTTAGGTGTTACGTTTTCCCGACTCGAAAACTGGGAGGAAGCACTGACGTACTTTAAGAAGACGATCGAATTGAGTCCAACTTTTGCACACGGTTACCTTGGACTAGGAATAACATACAATATACTTGGCTTTAACGTTGAGGCTATGAAGGCCATTAAGACGGCGGTTCTTATCGACCCTAGATTTGCTCAGGCGCGCCATGCTCTGGCGCTCTGTCACTTAAGGAACGGTGACCGGGCATCAGCATTGAAGGAATATGAAATTTTAAGAGGTCTTGACCCAGATTTGGCTGATCAGCTTATCCTACTGATCAATAAATAAATATATACCCACCCAGTGTTCTCTAAAAAACACTACAGGAATGGAAGAATCTAGCCTGTCGACGGCAAGACTTATGGGAAGAAGAGACAAATGAGTGAACTCTTTACCTTCCGTACCGGTTTGAGATTATGTTTCCGATAGAGCCGTTACGATTCGCACAGAAATTATTCATTTTGCATAGGAAATTAGAATGCCAATATTATGGTTTTAGGGAAAAGTATCAAAATAAGTTATTAAAATACCTAAAAATTAGCGACATATCATTTCTGTGTGCCTATTTAGTGTCGGCAATTTTGGATGCCACTATTACCCTACGCAACATACAAGGGCCTGGTGATGAATCCCATCCATTTACTTCTTTTATGATGCAAAAGTATGGAGTTCAAGAGGGCCTTTTACGAGTTCAAGGGATAGAAGTACTTCAACTAGCTGTCTTGCTTGGATTTTCCCACATCGTGGTGGAGTCATGGAGATTTTTGAAGGGGGAAGCGATAGATATGGAAGTCAGACTCGGCCTCGTTTATGTTTACCTAGCAATTGGTATAAGCAAACATATGCAGGGCGTGTTGTCCTGGCTTTAGGTTGCTGGTATCTTCTCTTCAAGAAGTCTATACCAGCTATTTAAAAATCTAAGAATCGAGATCCGACTGGAAAACACTTCCACGTGAGTTCTTACCTGGTCTGACAAATCCAACTAACCTGTATCTCATCGTGGCAGCGGTTCAATTTTCCTAACCCAGGAGACAGAATCTCATCCTCCTCCGGTGCTTTTATCTTGAAAATCCGCAAAATATAGTACCTGCTGGAAACCCAGCAGAGTGTGAATTAAGGGATGTAATCTAAACTTTCGCACCGATCAAGGTTAGTTTTGATTTTTCGTCATAATTCAAAATGAGTCCCTTTCCCTCGCTGCGTGAAAAGCTCGTGAACATAGTTGTAAGAGAGCATTAAGGCACAAAAGTTGCGGATTTAATTATGTGGAAAACTTCGTTACCACAAAGGAGCATAGGCAAAAAGGGGATGGGCAAGAAATTGGCCTCGAGATCCTAGAGTTGGACGAGAGGAAATCCTGCTAAAAAAAATCCTACGCTTCAAGGTGTGTCCATGAAGAGGGAAAGACGACAATGCACAAGAGTCCTACTTGGATGCTCCGTTATGGTAAAGACCGATCAAGGCATTATGGTGGGACAAATCATAGATATCAGTCTTGGCGGAGCTTTTATCTGTTGTAGGAAGCCGCTGGAGATTGAGGAGGTGCTTGAAATTGACTTCATGGTCTCACCTCAAGGTCCACACGTAAAAGCGACAGGGGAGGTGGTTCGGTCAAACGTTCACTGCCTTGATGGCGAGACTGTATGTCATGGAATGGGTGTTCAGTTCACAGAACTATCGCATGAGGATCGACAATTCATCTCTGACCTTGTGGAGAATCAGTCACAAGTACACGAGCATAATGAGAGGAAATTCTCTAGGCTCAACAGTAGTTGAGAAAATAGAGAGAATATTAGAACGGGATCATGAGTAATGACAGTAAGTTCCGCTGTTCCACTTCTATTCTTAATTATTACATCAGCCGTTCACGGTCTGGATGGCCTGTATTAGGTTTTACTTAGACTCAGATTATCACTGAAGTCTACTAATATTGGGACAGCAGATTTTCTTTTGTTAAGTCTTAGAGGATTTTAGACATGACGGGTCATGCTAAGGATAGAATGAAGTACTGTGTCATCGTAGAAAATGGGATCATCGAAGAGAGAGTTTTCCCTTTAAGCACCCGACTGACCATCGGCAGAGCACTAGAGAATGACATTGTGCTGGGAGATTCCAGTGTCTCCCGACACCACGCAGTGATTCACGTAATCAAAGGAAAACCGACAATAGAGGATCTAGGCAGCAGCAACAGCACTTCTGTTAATGGAGAGCAGATTGATAAGGTAACTCTATGCAATGGAGATAAACTCCGACTAGGACGAATTTCTCTCCGGCTATACCAGGGGGAACATTTTCCGAAGCTGGTAGGCATGAAGGAGACTCAGGAAATAGTAGAGATATCCAAAGCCCCGAGCCTTTCTAACCTAGATCAATTGAGCCCTAATCAGTCCAGTCCTACCGTAGGCTCCGACACTGAGCGTATAGAAGCTATAGAATGTGAACTGGAGAGATTCCGTGAGGTTCAAAGGGATTTCTTGCCAAATCAGATGCCAGATCTTCCCAATTGGGAGATCGCAACTTGTTTGCATACCGCTCAGGAAGCAACTGGCGACTTCTACGATGCCTTTCGGCTCCCTGGTGACTATGTTGGACTGGTGATAGCCGATGTTTGTGATAAAGGCATGGGCTCAGCCCTGTATATGTCTCTAATCCGCTCATTGATCCGAGTCTTCTCTGGAGAAACTCGCTTGCCAGGATTTCCCATCTCTCACGGTGATAAGGGAGTGGATCAATTTAGCGCCCTTAGAGCTATTGTTCTCACAAACGATTACATCGCGCAGGAACACGGGCACACTTGCATGTTTGCAACGGTTTTTCTGGGTGTATTAAATCCTACAACTGGACTGCTGGTTTACATCAATGGGGGACATGAACCTCTTTTTATCGTCAGCCAGACCGGCAAAGTGCATACTCTTACTCCCACAGGACCGGCAGTGGGCATAATGCCGTGTATAGAGTTCAAAGCTCAGGAGGTTCAGCTTGAACCAGGTGATATCCTGGTCGGCTGTACTGACGGGGTGACTGAAGCACACTCACCAAGCGGTGAGTTGTTTACCAGAAAGCGACTACTGTCATTGCTCCAGGAGCCAGCTCCCTCAGCATCAGCCATACTGGAGCGTGTTAAAGCTAATCTGTTTGCTCACATTGGCGACACCAAGCTATCTGATGACATTACCATGATAGCTTTGCAGCGGGCACCTATCGCTGAAGGATAGCGACTTTGTCTGGCCGGACAGATGAAGATTGAACACATTTTGAGGAGTGCACTTGGGAAATGGCAATGCTATGAACCTAGCTGGAATGAAGATTCTACTAGTAGATGATCTTGAGGAAAATATTAGTGCCTTAGTTATAGCACTGGAGTCAGAAGGCTTTATCTTGGAAATGGCGTCAAGCGGTGAAGAAGCGCTCCAAATAGTTGAGAGGTTGCTACCCGATTTGATCTTGCTAGACATCCGAATGGGAGGCATGGACGGTTTCGAGACATGCCGCAAACTGAAGAAACGTGATGTAACTCATGATATCCCTGTAATCTTCCTTACCGTAAGCAAGGAAACTAAAGACATAGATCAGGGTTTTCTTTGCGGTGGAGTGGACTATATCTCCAAACCCTTTCGCCAAGAGGAAGTATGCGCTCGAGTTCGCACCCATCTTCATCTCCGAGTATTAATGAAACGGCAAGAGCAACTGATTATCGAACTCCAAGAGGCTCTCGAGAAGGTGAAAGTTCTGAGCGGTTTACTGCCCATCTGTGCTTCCTGTAAAGACATACGCGATGATAAGGGGTACTGGAAGCAAGTTGAAGTGTACATTCAGGATCATTCTGAGGCCGCTTTCACTCATAGTATTTGCCCGGACTGCACAAAGAGGCTTTATCCAAAACTTCATAAGAATACATAGCTTCTCGTTTGGTTCCTGTCTCTCCGCAATTACATGTAATCACATACATTAAACAGAGTTTCTCTTATCTCACCTCCAAGCTTCCGTTGGCTCGCGGCAAATCTGCGCTTTCTAGATAAATAGTTAATATGTGAATTCCGCGCTGGCCTTTTGGAAGTTTACATTACATACTTTAATCCACACTTTCTCTTTTGAGACCCAAGAACCACATGTAGTGTCAAACCGATACTACAGGGCTATCCTTGCCCCAATGGGACTATTCATTTTGCAGAGAGTAACAACTAATATC
>Ga0316196_10000875_pt1 | contig 12566 bp, 7 predicted proteins | sample Eddsed2cm_MG_FD_204938 | JGI IMG/M metagenome (GOLD analysis project Ga0316196, IMG submission 204938) | Coastal sediment microbial communities from Maine, United States - Eddy sediment 2 cm | ecosystem: Environmental > Aquatic > Marine > Coastal > Sediment | place: USA: Maine | collected... | reverse complement strand
TTGCCCGCAACCCGTAACCCGCAACTCGCAACCCGTACCCCGCAACCCGAATCACCAGTCCGGTCGGTGAAAAACTTTTTTGACTTCCTGCGACGGCGGATATTCTGTTTTCTCCGGAGACAGCATGCCACCCCAGTTGGTGCGTTGCTCCATTTCTTTTTTATAGTCCGCGGATACAAAATCTTTGCCTTCACGGATACCCCAGCCGCCGCCCAGTGCCCTGTAGATGTCCACCAGACTTCGACCCACCGATCCGGCGGTGAATACCAGATTGTCCTCTTGGGTGGTTAAATCACGTTGGGTGTCCAATACGCGTTGGTAGTCGACAAGTCCCTCGCGATACTGGATTAGGGAAAGGTCTACGGATCGTTTGGAAGCTTTAACGGCATCGGCCAGAAAAAAAACCGCATTCTGCGATTGCAGAAAAGAAACCATCGCATCTTCGACATCCTGGGCGGCCCGGATGACGGTATCTTCGTAGTTGACCGCCAGTTCCTGGAACCGGGCGTCCTCCACGCGAACCTGATTGGTAATCCGTCCGTAATTGAAGATATCCCAGTTAAAGCCGGCACCGGTGGTATATGTAAAACTACTTTTTTTGAACAGATCGCCGAAGTCCGAATTGTTCGAGGAGAGACTGGTATGATCGCTGGTTTGAAAGCCAAGGGTGCCGAACAAGGAAAAATGCGGGAAAAGATCCGCTTTGGCAAACCCGATCTGGGCACTTTGGGCAGCCAATTGGCGCTCGGCCAACCGAATGTCCGGCCGTCTGCGCAGCAACTCCGCCGGGATGCCCACCGCCACTTCGGGCGGCACTTTCGGTATGAGCCCGGTACTACCCAGCATGGCATCGATTTCACCGGGAAGTTTGCCCAGCAAAATGGCCAGGGCGTTTTGGGCCTGACGAATATCGGTTACAAACCCGGGGATCGTCGACTCGGTGGACCGTAACAGGGCTCTGGCCTGGGTCACATCCAGCTCCGTGACGGCACCGGCTTTAAACCGTACTTCGGCAATCTCCAGGGATCTTTTTTGGATCTTCACGTTTTGACGGGCAACCTCCAGGCGCTCTTCACTGGTTCGCAGAAGGATGTAGGTACGCGCCACATCGGCGGTCAACGACACCAGGATATCGTCGTAATCCGCGATGGAGGCCTCCAGATTGGCGACACCGGTTTGCACCGCCCGACGGAACTTTCCCCAGACGTCCAACTCCCAGGCCGCGTCCAGTCCGATGTCGTAACTTGAAAAATATCGATCGGCGGCTGCCCCGTTGGGAGCATGTTTACTGAGCTGATTGATGGAAGCCGAACCCAAGCCCTGCTGGGTCTGGGGGTATTGGGATCCAAAGGCAATCCCCAATTCAGCGCGGGCTTCATAGATCCTTAGGCCGGCAATTTGCAGCGTCAGGTTTTGCTGGTAGGCGGCGTCTACCAATTTATTGATAACCGGATCACTAAACACCGTCCACCAATTGCTAAACTCGACTTCCTTGCTTGCGATCTTGGGGTCGGACGACTCCAGCCATTGCGCTGGTTCCTGGGCCGTGGGTTTGACATAATCGGGACCCACCATGGTGCAGCCGCTAAATACAATCGCCACGACAATCATGCCAAACAAAGCGGATCTAATAAATTTTTTATTTTTGAACGTTTTGCGCCTTTTGGCGGCTAAATTAAAAATTGAAGATGCCAACATATTCCGCTCCCCCCTATTCAAACAGTTTAGTATACGATGCCTAATTTATTGCTCTCATCGGGCTCAGGGTAACACCGGGCGAACACTATGCGTTAAAACCACAACATTAGTTCATTCATTAAATCAAATAGTTGGATATTGCAATGATTATTTGTCCCTTTTTAAAATTCAGAACTAATTTGGAACCGCTCAATTAAGGTGAGCATATACTTACTAAGGTTGAGAGGTTCAGGGTTCAAAGTTCCGGGTTGAAAAACTCCCAACCCGTTCCTATCAAGGGGATTCAGCCTTTATGTGTAATTAACGCCTTTTCACCCAATGGGTGAAGTCGGGTATTTCGAATCTTGATCAATATAATAATCAGTTTCAATCAGTTGTAACCTTTGAACCGTGAACCCTGAACCCTGAACCTGGAACCGATCAGTATAGGACTTAGCTGAGGTGATGAATATCATTCACACCGAGGCCTTAATTTTCATCAGGTTTTTATTCCTTTAAACCAACTTTTGGAGCAATTTTGGATTGTGGATTGTGGATTGCGGATTTGTTGTATCGCTGCGCTCTATCTGTTTTTATTAAATTGACAGAATACCTTAAATCCAAAATCTAAAATCCCAAATCCCAAATTTATGAGGAACAAAAGTGGGATCAATTGTCAAAAGAAACATTGCGATAGAACCTATGATTTTCACCACCCCAGGACTTAGCTATCCCTTTCAACCTTTACCGGTATTACTTTCAACGCCGGCATCCTTGCCTTGGGATCGATGGGTACGGCACTCATCAGGGAGTTGAAATTGGGTTCACTGAAATGGATCGGTGCGAAAAGATACCCAGGTTTCATGCTCACATCGAGCTTCAGGGGCAAACGAACCGTTCCGTATGGACTTGTCATTCGCACGCTCTCATTTTCCGAAAGACCGGCAGCGGCTGCGTCTTGAGGGTTCATATCCAGAAACGACGACGGTCTGAGTCTGATAAGTTTGGTTGACCGTCGGGACATTTCACCGGTATTGAAATGCTCCAACAACCGTCCGGTGATTAGCACATAGGGGTATTCTTCGGTAGGTTCCATGAGGGTGTTGGGAAGATTAACCGGCAAAAATCGGGCCCGCCGGTCCCGGAAACCGAAGCCGTCCTCGTAAAGACGGGGTGTTCCGGGATGGGATTCGTCATAGCACGGCCAGAAAATGCCCGGCGATTGCTTCAAGCGGTCGTGACTGATGCCGCTGAATATCGGGGCGGCGATACGAATCTCTTCCCAAATCTCCGCAGTCGAAGAATATCGCCAGTTTGCACCCATGGCATTTGCCATTTCCTGAAGTATCTGCCAGTCCGGTTTTGCTTCACCGGGCGGCCGTACGCCTTTGGCCGTAAATTGTATCCGTCGCGCGGCATTGGTGACGGTGCCCTCTTTTTCACCCACCATGGCCGCGGGCAGGACGATGTCCGCATATTTTAATGTTTCGATCGGGAAGATGTCCTGTACGATCAGCAGTTCCAGTCGCTGAAGCATCCAGGCCACAAAATTCGACTGGGGCTCGGATAGGGCCGGATTTTCACCGATGACATAGAGCGCCCTGATTTTTCCGGATGCGACCTGATGAATCATTTCAGGTGCCGACAATCCTTCTAGGGTAGGGACATCGGCATCCCAGATGGAACCTACGTGAATTCGGGCCGCTTCGTCTTCAAGTGGCATATGACCGGGCAGCAGGTTGGGAAGCGCCCCCATGTCACCGGCCCCCTGAACGTTGTTCTGACCCCGCAGGGGTGACAAACCGCAGCCCGCTTTGCCGATATTGCCCGTCAGCAAGGCCAGGTTGACCAGGGCGGTGACGTTATCGGTCCCATGGGCATGCTGGGTTAAGCCCATGCCCCAGATGAATATTGTTTTCCGGTCGTGAATCAGTTCAGCAGTCATTTCCAGTTCGCTTCGTTCCACACCGGCACGGGCGCAGGCGGCGTCAATATCAAAATGTTCAATCGCCTTACGGACGGCATTGAAGCCGATGGTATGTTTTTCACAAAACGCCTGATCCTGCCATCCCTTGTCGATGATTATTTTCCCCAACGCGTTTAACCAGAAAATGTCCATGCCCGGCTTGACCTTCAAATGGACTGCTGCGTTTTTAATGAGGTCGGTTTCCCGCGGATCGGCCACAATCAACTTGAGTCCGCCTCTTTTTGCGCGTTTTTTGACACTCATCCAGATGATGGGATGGGTAAATGTCGTATGTGCGCCCACCACGAAAACCGTTTCGGTGGCATCGTAATCTTCAAGAAAGGTACTGACGGCACCGTACCCCAATTGTTGTCTCAGCGCCGCCTCCGAAGGGCCGTGGCAGAGCCGGGCACAGTTGTCTACGTGGTTGTTGCCGATGACGGCGCGCTGAAATTTTTGAGAAAGGTAGGCTTCTTCGTTAAGGATTTTCCCGCTGCACAGCATGCCGACGCTCTCGGGGCCATATTTCGCGATAATATCTTTTAATCTTTTGGAAGCGGCGGTGACGGCTTCTTCCCAAGAGACCAATTCCAACTTATCTACTTTGCGGATGAAAGGCTGGGAGAGACGCTCTTCGTGATTTAGCAGCTCATGAATGGTGATTCCTTTCACACAAAGGTATTTACCATTTAGCTCGGGATTTCTTCCCGCAGCCTTGCTTTTAAAAGGCCTGTCAAATTCATCCAGCGACAGTTCAAGATTGCAGCCGACGCCACAATAGGGACAGACTACGGGAATGGGTGTTGCCATGACTGCTCCTCCTTACTTGGAAAGTATAATAACGTGAACTTATTCTACTGACGGTGCCGGGTTATAATTATTCGCACCTCGCGCGGATAAACCAGAAGTAACAAATTACAAGCACCAAATTACAATCAAATCCCAAATTATAATAACCAAATCTCAAACAAGATTAAAACCCAGAGTTTGGGATTTTGAATTTCGGTCATTGTGATTTGTTTGGTATTTGTGATTTGTTATTGGAAATTTTTTAATTGCCGAAACCCCTGGCCCAGACCTAACTTTGAATGGATCTGGAAGTTTAGACATTGTTGGTATCTCTTGCAATGAACAGTATGAATCTGTCATATCGCACCAGGGCGGGCTGAACACCTGTCTACGATCCCGTCTGAAGCGAAGCGTAAGCGGGGAAACCTTAGGTCCCTTACAACATATTGTCAGATAAAACCTGATAAGGACATAACTGATGCTCATTACCTACCCTCAAGATACGCCGTCAAGATGGCTTCGAGCTTGTCTATGTATCCCTCATAAAAATGATCGGCGCCGCTGATAACCTCAAATTGCGCTTCGGGATTCCATCCCGGATAGGAGGTTTCGATCAAATCTGAAATTAAATCTCAAGGAGGTGTATCCGTTTTGTCGATACACCCGCGCTACTGCATTGACCACGTTATTGTGCATATCTCCGCCATATAGCGGATGGGGATGCGTGATGACGACACCCTTTTGCAGACTGTTTTTCTCAAGACGTCCCTCGATTTCATGTCCATCGGACAGAAAGCTAATTTTATCTTCCATGTCCCGACCTTTCCTCTGATTCTGCAACCAAAACCATAGGATATCATTACTATCTTACTGACGCTGAAACAAGGAAAATTCGAAAACCGAACACCGTTTTCGTTTTTGCCATTTGATGAATGATTGACAGACACCCATATCCAGGGTATGGATTAGCGCATAATTTCATGGATCTCCTGATTTTCAGAAAGCGTCTTTTATGCAAAAAACCAATACGATGACAGGTCAGCTCAACTTACTTCAACGCATCCGCTACTCAATTCTTCCCGGTTTGCTACAAGAACCAAAAAACAAAGATAGGCATCGAATATTTTTCAACAGCCTGATACTTCATTTTCGCCCCCGAAAAGTTCAGGAACGGACACTCCAATTCACATTGACCTGGGGCCTCGGCGGTATGGCCGTGGTGCTGGTAGGCCTGCTTTTTGGCAGCGGGTTGATGTTGAAATTCGTTTACCAGCCGGTTCCGGACCGCGCCTATGCGTCTATCCTTCATTTACAGCAGTATGTCTTTTTTGGTCAGCTGATTCGTAATGTTCATCACTGGAGCGGCAACACGCTGCTGATCGTTGTGTTTTTGCATTTTTTACGTGTATTTTTTACCGGTGCGTTTCACCCCCCGCGGCAGTTCAACTGGATCATTGGATTGGCCATGTTCCTGACGGTGCTGACGTCAAATATTACAGGTTACCTGCTGCCCTGGGACCAACTGGCCTTTTGGGCCATTACGGTTTGCACCGGCATGCTGGAATACCTTCCCGGAATCGGCAATCGGCTGCAAAACTTGGTTCGAGGCGGCAGTGAAATCGGACCGGCCACCCTATCTATTTTCTTTGCTATTCACACAGCCGTTATTCCCGCCGGTCTTCTCATTCTGATGCCGTTTCATTTCTGGCGGGTGCGTAAGGCCGGCGGCCTGGTGATACCCCGCACGCCCGAAGAAAATCCGAGCAACCGGGGCGATTCGGTGCCAACCATCCCGAATTTAATTTTAAGAGAGATCGTTGTTGCCCTGGTGCTGATCGCCGTCATTATGTTTGTTTCGGTCATTTTTAATGCGCCCTTGGGAACCGAAGCCAACCCGGGCCTCAGCCCCAATCCGACAAAGGCGCCCTGGTATTTTGCCGGCTTCCAGGAGCTGCTTTTGCACGTTCACCCGCTGTTTGCGCTGTTTATCATACCGATGCTAATGATCATCGTTTTGTTCAGCATCCCTTACATCAATTACCAAATCGATACAGCAGGCGTGTGGTTTTCCTCTCTTAAGGGGCGCACGATGGCGGTTTGGTCAGCCTTGGTTGCCGTTATTGTTACACCGCTCGGCATTGTTGCCGATGAATTTGTGATCGATTTCTCAGCCTGGCTGCCGGAACTTCCCGCTGAAATCAGCGATGGATTAATTCCTTTTGCTTTAGTGGTCACCGCAACATTACTATTTTACATGGTCATCAAGACGAAATTTTCATCCAATAATAATGAGGCCCTGCAATCCGTTTTTGTATTGTGGTGCGTCGCATTTATTGTTTTGACGATTACCGGTATCTGGTTTCGCGGACAGGGTATGGCCCTGATGTGGCCGTAGTTCAGAGGTCAGAAGTCAGAGGTCGGAGGTCAGAAGTCAGAGGTCGGAGGTCAGAAGTCAGAGGTCGGAGGTCAGAAGTCAGAGGTCAGAAGTCAGAGGTCGGAGGTCAGAATTCAGAGGTCGGAGGTCAGAAGTCAGAGGTCAGAAGTCAGAGGTCGGAGGTCAGAAGTCAGAGGTCAGAATTCAGAGGTCGGAGGTCAGAAGTCAGAAGTCAGAAGTCAGAAGTCAGAGGTCAGAAATCAGAAGTCAGAGGTCAGAAGTCAGTATTCAGAAACTACAAATCAACAGAATAGAAAGGAAGGATTTAAAAAATGGAAAGAAAAAAGGCGCGCACTTTTCAAGATTTAATCGTATGCATATGCAAAATCTATTCTTAATTCTGACTCCTGACTCCAGATTTCTGCTTATTGACCAAGAAAAAAATTTCAATGTCAAAGAATACCGAAAAAATACCAGAAGCTGAAAAAACCAGACGATCCCTTTTAACTATCCTCTGGATAATTTTGGGTGGGGTTGCGCTGGCGGAGTTTGTGGCCGTGGCATTTGCTTTTCTGCGACCCCGCAAATCGAAGGCCGGAGGAGAAAACGCCGATTCAATTATCACCGCGGGTGCGGTTGAAAGATTTACACCGAATTCGGTCACCGCATTTGTGCGGGGGAAGTTTTACCTGGCGCGATTGGAGAACGGCGGATTTTTGGCACTGTCGCGCACCTGCACGCATCTGGGGTGCACGGTGCCCTGGGTTGAAAAAGAAATGAAGTTTGCCTGTCCCTGTCACGGGTCGGCTTTCGATATCACCGGGACGGTCATTAATGCACCGGCACCTCGGGCGCTGAATATCTATCCAATAACCATTGAAAACAACATCATAAAAGTGGATACCCGCAAGCCGGTAAAGCGCAGTTCCTTCCGCGCAGAGCAGGTGGTTTATCCTAAGAAAAAGGCTTAAGGCGTAAGGCTCACGGTACAAGGAATATATTTAGATTATTTTTGTCTCTGTGTTCTCGGTGTTCTCTGTGGTAAATTTTATGACTAACTGGAAAATAACCGGAATTATTGCGACCCTCGTTATCATTTTTTCCATTCCGGCTTACATGCTGAAGGAAAGGTATATCCATCGCCCGCCTGCATCCCGGCCTGCCGCCACCTTTGTCGGCGGCAAAAAATGCATGGATTGCCACAAAGCCGAGTACGACAAATGGCAAAACTCCCACCACGACCGTGCCATGGATGTCGCCAATGATGAGACCGTTCTGGGTGATTTTAACAATGCGGTTGTCGAATTTCATGGTGTCACCAGCCGTTTTTATCACAAAGATAAAAAATTTTATGTGCACACCCAGGGTCCAGACGGTAAAATGGAAGAATTTGAAATTACCCATACATTCGGATGGTACCCCCTGCAGCAATATCTGGTGCCCTTTCCCGGCGGCCGCCTGCAATGCCTGCCCATTACCTGGGATGTGAAGGCCAAAAAATGGTATCACCTGTATCCGGATACGCCCATAGATCCTAAAGATTGGCTGTACTGGACCAATGCCGGCCAGAACTGGAACGGCATGTGCGCCGAGTGCCACTCGACAAACCTCAAAAAAAACTACGATCTCCAAAACGATGCTTACCAAACCAGCTGGTCGGAAATCGATGTCAGCTGCGAGGCCTGCCATGGGCCCGGTTCCCGTCACGTGCAATGGGCCGAGTTGCCGGATATGGCCCGGCCGAAAACTGCCAATTACGAACTGGTGGTCAAAGCAAAGGGCATGGATTCGCACGAACAGGTGGAGTTGTGCGCCCCCTGTCACTCACGCCGCGCGATTCTGGGAGATTACACCCACGCCGAACCGGATCTGTTGGACAGCATGCTGCCCAGCCTGCTGACGCCGGAGTTATATTTTGCCGACGGACAGATTTTAGATGAGGTTTACGTTTACGGCTCTTTCACCCAGAGCAAGATGTACCGTCGTAACGTGCGTTGTAGCGATTGTCACGATGTACACAGCATAAAAAAGGTTAAGGAGGGCAACGCCCTTTGTCTTCAGTGCCACCGGGCCGGCGTTTACGACACCAAATCGCACCACTTCCACAAGATAAAAGGGGAGGAAGGGCAGCCTATTAAATCAGCGGACGGCAAGGTTCTGTTTGATGTCGGCACAGGTGCCGAATGTGTCCGCTGCCATATGCCGGAACGACCCTATATGGTGATTGACTACCGCGCCGATCACAGTTTCCGAATACCGCGGCCAGATTTGAGTATTAAACTGGGCACCCCCAATGCCTGCAACCGCTGCCATCTCGATAAATCCGACCAATGGTCTGACGAAAATATTACCAAATGGTACGGCCCCGGTCGCAGGGCCCATTACAGCACCATCATCGCCGAAGGGCGAAAAAGAGCGGCTCACGCCCGTAAAGACCTTGTTGAACTGGCCTCAGACCCGTTGTACCCGGTAATCGTACGTTCCACGGCATTATCGCTGCTGGCAGCCTATCCAAGGAAAGAGACCGGTCGGACATATGCACAGGCATTGATGGCTGATGAAGCCCTGATTCGGCGGACGGCCGTCGATCACTTAAATGCTGCCGATCCTAAGCAACAGACCGAGCTCTTGACATCCATGCTTTACGATCCGGTCAAGGCCGTGCGCATGGAAGCAGCCCGGCGAATGACTGAAATTACGGATCCACCTCTGGACAACAACCAACGAAAGGTCTTTCAGGCCGTCCTGGATGAATACCAGGATTCCATGGAGTATTCGGCCGACTTCGCCTTCGGCCGTTATAACCTGGGGAATCTTTATGCTGCCCTGAAACAGTCCGATAAGGCTGAAACAAGTTACCGGGCTGCAATTAAAATCGATAATTTATTTTATCCGGCCAAGGTCAATCTCGCAATGCTTTATAACCAGCTGAACAAAAAGGATCAGGCCGAGCATTTGCTGCGTGACGTGGTAACCACCCATCCCGATATGTATGAGATACACTATTCACTGGGATTGTTGTTGGCTGAAAAAAAACAATATGAGGAATCTGCCGGGCATTTAACGATTGCGTCCCAAGGAATGCCTAACCGGGCTCGAATCCATTACAATCTCGGCTTGCTTCTGCAGTTTCTAAAGCGTGATGCCGACGCCGAAGCGGCGCTGATCAAGGCACTGGAGCTCGACTCGGACAACATAGATTATCTTTACGCACTCGCTGATTTTTATTTGAAAAAAGGAAGAATCCAACAAGCAAAAGACATTGCCGAGCAAATTGTTGCGAAACACCCAGCCCAACGTGTCGGGCACGATATGTTGAACCTTATCGAGAAAAAGAGGTGATATTAACCACAACGTTCTTATCAATTGACGATAGGCGATAGATGATTAGCATAGAAATAAGCATCTGGGGGATTGCCGATAACGCTTCTGTTTCGAAGGTCGATGCATTCGCCCTAATATTGCAACAATGGGATTGACCTGATTACATACTGTGCCACCAAACTCGGAGAGACATGCTTTATAAAGGAGGAAATCAAGATGAATACAAAGTCGTTAATTTCGTTAGCTGTAATTTTATGTTCACTGCCCGGTTTCGCCGGAGCCGTGACAGAAAAGGACTTTGAGGCTGAAACCACCCAGGGCCTTGTCAATCTTTGCACGGCATCTACTGACGATCCCTTGTACCACCAAGCCATTAACTTTTGCCATGGCTATCTGGTGGGCGCATACCACTACTATGAAGCCCAATCAACGGGTCCCAAAGGAAAAAAATTTGTTTGCATGCCCGATCCTATGCCGTCACGTAATGAAGCCATCGGCATGTTCATCGAGTGGGCCAAATCACATCCGCAACATTGGCAAGAGCGGCCGGTTGAAACGGAATTCAGGTTTCTGATCGAGACCTGGCCGTGCAAACCCTAACAATTGGAGATTGAATATTTTTGGGTGCCGCTCCGTTGTGACTTGAAAATGGAATGAAATCCTTAATCATTCAATATTCAGTCGTTCAAAGACAATCGATGTAGCTCAATTCAATTTCTATTATATAGTAGCTATGTCGTAACCTTTAAACCCTGAACCTTGAACCGGGAACCTTCGGTTCATAGAAAGGAGATAGTCATGAAAAAGCTGTCAATAGTAACGATTCTGGTCATCGGCCTGGCCCTGGGCGGATGCGCAGGCATGTCGGATACCGAACAACGCACCCTTAGTGGTGGTGCCATTGGTGCCGGTGCGGGGGCAGTCGTCGGAGCGATCGCGGGCAACACCGGCCTTGGACTGGCCGTGGGTGCCGCCGCGGGCGCAGCCGGCGGCTATATTTACGATCGCAATGAAAAATCAAAGGAAGCAGAGTATGAAAAAGGCTACAAGGATGGCCAACAAAAAAGCCAATAAAAAATTTAGACCTACATCGAGGCGGATGATGGTCTGACCAGGCTACCGGTCCTAAAAAAAAACCTGCTTTGTGCTGAATATGGAGAATGCGATGATTGGTTGATAGTCGCATTCTTTTCATTCCTTTCGAATACGGAATTATCCCCGTCCTGACTTCAATGAGACGCTCATCATACTCTGTCTGTATCCCTTTCTACAGCAGTATCAATCCTTTCCTGGCATAACGACTGGCTGCAACCTTATCCAAACCGGGGCTTATACCGAAAATTCTGACTATTTACTCGTGGCCGAAATTGGGAAGCATCTTCATTCTTCAGAATATAGGCAGACCCTATCCTCACCCTTTCTCGCAAAGCAACATCAAACTGAAGTCCAATATCATTTGCCACTAAAGATGGTTAATGAATAAAACCCACCAAACTTTACATTGCTCAATTAATTAGATTCATATTTGGGAACCCGACATGGACTGTAATATGATCTCATAAGTCGCACTCTCCGAAGCGAAGGCTGCGAGCCCGCTTCTCTCCGAGGCGTAGGATCGTGCCGCTACGAGCCGGAGGCCAGCCCGTAGGCTTACAGGCCGGCTTCCAGCTCGTAGAGCCTGCAGCTCGGAGAGAGGGGAGGCCAGGGCGGGCTGAACCTGTGAACGCTCACAATTGAGGTTGACACGCAAGGCAAAGAAGTTGATAAAGATAAGAGCGCCATCGGCCTGAATGTCGAAACTGTTGCAAAACCATCCTGAGTGATTTCTTGAGGAGCGCGGGGTAGTGGAATGAAACCGACACCAACCGAAAATAAGTTAAAACTGCAAGCCGGCGGTTTCGCCACTTTGGTGGAAGCCTTAGAATATGCGGCCCGGGGAGACACCGGCTTTAATTTCTATAATAGCAAAGGTCAATTGCAGGATGCATTAACCTACACCCAATTGAAGAATAAGGCCCAGGCGATTGCCGGCCGTTTTATCGCCCTGGGTCTGGAGCGTGGCTCACGGGTGGCCCTGATCGCCGATACCGATACGGATTTTATAACTTATTTCTTCGCCTGCCAGTATGCCGGTATGGTGCCGGTCCCGTTGCCGACCCCCAACTCTCTGGGCGGTCGCCAGGCCTATGAGGCCTTGTTGAAAAGGCTGATGGAAAGCTGCCGGGCCTCGGTTGCCATCGCGCCCAAGGGATTTTCTGAGTATCTGTTGGAAGCGGGCAAAGGGTTAACCCTGCGCTTTGTCGGAACACCGGAGATGTTCGCTGCCTTACCGCAAGATCGCTCCGAATTGAATCCGTCGGGGCCCAAAGATCTGGCCTATATTCAATTTACCTCCGGCAGCACGCGTTTTCCACGGGGTGTCATGATCACCCATGA
>Ga0316196_10000874_pt1 | contig 12567 bp, 11 predicted proteins | sample Eddsed2cm_MG_FD_204938 | JGI IMG/M metagenome (GOLD analysis project Ga0316196, IMG submission 204938) | Coastal sediment microbial communities from Maine, United States - Eddy sediment 2 cm | ecosystem: Environmental > Aquatic > Marine > Coastal > Sediment | place: USA: Maine | collected... | reverse complement strand
GTGCAGATCGTGCATCACCTGGGGGTGCCAGCGGAGGAAGAGATCCTCAACCGCCTGGGTCAGCGCCAGCATCCGCTGATGGGTGTCGCGGTTATTGTCGTGGAAGACGTAATGACCCCAGTATGGTGGCGAGGATTCGGGGAGCCGGTCGTAGTCCGTTTTGCCTTTGAGGTACCGGTAAAACCAATCGGCCATGCGGTCGCGGCCGTCTGGCTCCAAAACCGGGTTGATCAGCACCACGAGCTTTTCCCGGATCTCAGCGATCTCAGGTCGCTCGGACACCGCCAGCCGATAGGTCAGCTCCATGAGCATCTCCGGGCTGCCGGTTTCGGTGGCGTGGATAGCGCCGTTGAGGTAGTAGATCGGTCGCGCATAACTCAGGGTGTCTTCGAGACAGGCTTCGTCGCAGCGCCTGGGGTCGGCGAGCAGGGCCGTGGCCTCACGGAGCCGGTCGATCTGGTCCAATCCGGGCTCGTCGGCAACGATCGCCACGATGATGTCGCGCCCCTCCTCGGTGGTGCCGATGGTCTCCACCCGCACCCGTGGCGAGGCTTCGGCCAGCGCCCTCAAGTAGCCGTAGATCTGCTTCGTGTCGCTGAGCTCGCCCGGGACGCCCACGATGTGGCCCAGATAGTCGGTCGGCGAAGGCACCGTGGCCGACTCCGGAACATAGCTCACCCAGGGGCTCGAAAAACGCTCCTCGGTGGTGGCGGCCGCAATCGCCTCGATCGAACCGGGTTCGGGGGTGTCCAGATCTCCGCTTTCGGCCGAGGCCGACGGGAGAGCGGCCAGCCCAACCATGACGGCGAGCAGCACCGAGGCAAACCTGGATGATGAATCGGAAACGAACGGCAATTGAGACGGGCTTTTCATGGCGTTAGCCTAGCAGGGACCTGCCCTTGCCGAAAACGATCCGGCTTCTTCCGACGGCGTAGCATTCACTTGGAACGGAGTCCGGCCTCACGGGGCCTTGACGACCTCTCCCGCCTTCATGACGAAAATCACCCGCTCGAGCTCGGAGAGGTCCTCGAGAGGATCCCCGGAGACGGCAATGATGTCAGCGAGCTTCCCTGCCTCGATGGTCCCGACCCGGTCATCCCATTCAAGGAGCTCAGCAGCCACACTGGTCCCCGCCTGGATGGCCTGCATCGGCGTCATTCCGGCCTCGACCAGGGAGGCAAATTCGCGTGCATTGATGAGAGGATCATAGCCGCCGAAGTCGGAGCCGACCGCAACCTTCACGCCGGCGCGGATTGCTGCACCGATATTCGCGAGAAACTCGTCCCGGTATTTCATCGACAGCTCGACCATCTTCTGCTGGGCCTCGGCGTCCGGCCTTTCATAGATGTAGAAATCACCGATGTAGATGGTCGGTACGAGGTAGGTGCCATGCTCCACCATCAACCGGACACCTTCGGCGTCGAGGAAGGTGCCGTGCTCGATCGACCGCACCCCGGCCCTGACCGCTTGCTTGATGCCCTCGGCGGAGTGAGCGTGGGCCATGACCGGCACCCCGAGGCGAGTCGCCTCGGCCACCGCGACCTCGAGCTCCTCGGGGCTGAAGTGGACATCTTTGGGGTTGTCACCCGCCGACATGAAGGCGCCGGTCACCAGCAGCTTGATCCAGTCGCCGCCGTACTTGATCTCCTCACGAACCGCCCGACGGACCTCGTCAGCACCATCGACGATCAGGCCGTCGGCAATCAGATGCTGCTCGGGCGAAAAGAAATTGATGTCGCCGCCGCCGCCGGTGATCGACAGATAGTGGGGCGCCACCGCCAGCCGCGGCCCTACGAAGAGACCCCGGTCGATGGCCCGCCGAATCTCCACCGGGGCATAGAACACATCCGTATCGCCAACGATTCGAAGGGAAGTCCAACCCGCGTGAAGGCTGTCCTGCACCGCCTTGAGACCTCGCAACGCCTTCGCGGCGGATGATTCTCTGAGGTGATCGGTCTGGTAGTCGTCCTCCCGGATCAACGGGTGGACGTGGGTGTCGATCAGACCCGGGAGGATGGTGGCCGAGCCGAGGTCGATGACTCGCGTATCAGCTGGGATGATCTCGACATCTCCTATCGCAACGATCCGGTCGCCCTCGATCAGGACTGCCAGATCGTGACGCGCCTGATCGCTCTTGCCGTCGATCAGATGTGCGGCCACGATCGCTACCGTCTCTGCCGCGATTGCCGGCGCCACGATAGACGCCGCGATCAGAAGAGCGACCACAGTTACAAAAGCCCTTCGGCGAATCCAGTTGAACCTGAAGAGATCGGCGACGAGCCCAAAACCCAACTTTTCGAGACTCATGACTCCCCCTTTTCAAAACCGAGGCCACAGCGAGTGGCGGTGGCACTACTGTCGCGGAGTACTCAGGAATCCTAGTTGAGATTCAGGTGGCTGGCTACCAACACGGGTCAAAACCGATACTCGAATGTGATGTTTCCCCACGTCAGGCCAGTGAGAGGATTCACCGACTCGAACGGGAGGTCATTGTATTTGTAGAAATTGAAGTGAATCGCATAACGACCGTGATCGGCGTGAAACCCGAAGACCGTCGCGTGAGAGATGGGTTCGTACTCGAGGCCGGGATGGGGGCTGTCTCTGAGCATGTTGCCGTCAAAAAACACGGAGTGGCCGGTCGCCACAGCACGAAACACGACCGAAAAATAGACGTGGAACTTCCCCGGCACTCCTTTTTCCGGGTCGAGCATGATCCCGAATCCGGCGGGATCCGGCAGCTGAACGAAACCCTTCGGCAGCCCCCACCCGAACCGTCCTTCGAGGGTCAGGCCTGCGGAGGTCACGAGATTGCCCAGCGCCCCCTCGAGGCCGATCGCAAAATCCCCGGTAAAGCCCTTTGTCGCGTACTCACCGGCCGAGACGAGCTTGCGCTTGAAGGTGTAATTGAGGTTGAGCAATGGCTCCGTTGGGAGCTGGTTGTCCCACCCCAACGGCTCGTCGGCATTGATCAAATCGTGGAGTTGGACCTGCAGAGACTCGGCCAGAGAGTACGGGCCGAGGATGCCAAAGTAGATCTGGAAGGCGTTGAGGGTCTGGTTATCGAAGGCATACCAGGACTCGGCCCATCCCAGCGAGCCTGCCCACGGGACATCTTCCGGCTGAGGGTTCGGGTTCTCGAGGTCCTCGGGAGTCATCATGATCTGTGAAAGACCAGTGCCTCGTTTGACGATCCGGCCACCTTCGTCGTCAAGCCCCGGGATCGTCCGACTGATCCAGGCCGAGAATTTCGACGGCCCCATCTCGTGCCAAGCGTCGTGCTGATGTGAATGCCGTTGCAGGCTCCACCCGTTGGTAAAGCCGTTGTCCACGCGGACGAACGCGTCGTTGTCCCATTCCAGCCGCCACAGGTTGCGCTCTTCAGGGGGCTTCGACGTCCGGTTATCGTTCTCCCCTGGCCATGCCACGCCCACGGGTATCGCGATGACCATCACAGCCGTCAGAAATCGCGAAAGAAAAGTCGTCATTCTCATGATCAAGTTCTATTTCCAATTCACGCCTCGGCGGTTACGGAGCTAATGAACGTTCAAACTCTGCGGCGAGTCTCACGTATCACCTCACCCAGGGAGGGAAAATGCGAAGACCGCTTATCGTTTTATTGATCTTCATGGCTCTCCCGGTGGTCGCCTCAGCCGAAGAGGATTTCAGGCCGTTGGTCGTCGGCGATCCCGCCCCTCCGATTGAGGAAGTCACGTGGGTCCGGGGTGAGAAAATCGGAACCTGGAATCCAGGTCATTTGTACGTCGTCGACTTCTGGGCAACGTGGTGCCCACCCTGCATCAAGGGTTTGAATCGCCTGCAGACTCTCCACGAGCGATTTGCACCCGACCGGGTTCATTTCGTTGCCGTCGCGATCTGGCCGACCCCGGGATCGCAACCGCCTGAAGACGTGCTGGCCCGGTTCCCCGAACTCAGCTACTCACTCGCGATCGACAACGAGACCGCCACAGCAGACGCCTTGATGAATCCCTCCCGTTCCAGCGGGCTCCCAAACACGATGATCATCGACCGGCAGGGCCGACTGGCGTGGGTCGGTGCACCGAGTGACGGTTTCGAGGAAGCGCTCGAAGCAGTGGTCGCCGGAGAATACGACATAGAAGGCGCGCGGCGGGCCGACCTCATCCGCCACCGGTCCGAGGTATTCATCGGCAAGGCCTCAAAGGCCGAACGGAGCGGGGATTTCCTCACGGCTATCGAATTCATTGATCAGGCCATCGCGGTCGACCCCGACCGTTTCTCGGCCTACCGTGGTTGGCAGTACGAAATCGCGCTTCTCCGACTCGAAGATCCCCAGAAGGCTGAAGAGATCGCCGACCATCTTCTCTCGAGCCCGCAGGGAGAAGATCCGTACCCGCTTTTCGTCCTCGCGACACGTATTGTCAGCAATTACGAGCACACTCCCCCGCATCATCGTGACCTCGACCTCGCCCTCAGCTGCGCCCGGAAGTCCGTCGAAAACAGTCCCGAGCCCAAATACGATTATGTGGCTTTGCTCGCAGAGGTCCACGCCCTCAGGGGGGAATACGATGCGGCGCTGCAATGCCAGACCCAGGCGATGCCTCTGGCTACTGGGGCAGAATCAAGGTCCGCTAAAAAGGCGCTTGAGAAATACCAGCGCCTCGCGTCGAAAGGTAGTGGTTGAGTCGAGGCGACCCACCCGAACCACTTTATACGCGGTGGTGGGCATCCCCGGGCGATTAGGCGCCGAGATCGACATGAGTGCCCACACCACCCTCTACCGCCCGTTGATAGCCCAGCCGCGCCGAAGCGATGTCTTCGACCGCAAGCCCGAGCGATCTGAAGAAAGTGATCTCGGTCTCCGAGGTACGACCGGGGTGGTCGCCATTCATCACCTCACCGATCTCGGGAACCACCAGGCCCTGCTCGACCAAACCATTCTCGACAGCTTGGATGTACTCCCCCGCTTCGTTCCGCAACGATTCGCGGCGGTCGGTGAAGAGTGAAACCAGCGGTAACACCCCGGCGTCGATTTCGCGCCAGGAGGGGATCGAGGCGCCCACCGCGTTGATGTGCATCCCGGGCTCGAGCATCTCCGCAAAGAGAATGGGTTCGCGGGCCGAGGTCGTGGTGCAGACGATGTCGGCGCCGGCGACCGCCGATTCGATATCAGCAACGGCCTCGATAACCACTCCGTGTCGAGAGGCTTGCTCGGCCGCGAAAGCCCGCACCTTGTCCGAATCTCTGCTCCAGACCCGGAGGCGCTCAACCGGACGCACCGCGACCATGGCCTCGACGTGTGAGCCTGCTTGAGTCCCCGCCCCGAGAATGGCGACGTCGACGGCGTCCGGTCGCGCGAGCCTGTCGGTGGCCAAGGCCGACACCGCCGCCGTCCGCACCGCGGTGATTGCTCCGGCCTCGCAAAGGGCCAGCGGCGAGCCGTTGGTCGGGTCGAAGATCATGACCCCGCCCTGGTGCGATTCCACACCCAGTTCACCGGGGTTGTCGACCACGCTGAGGATCTTGACCCCGAAGGGCCGTCCTGCAGCGAGCGAACCGGGCATCCAGGCCAGCACGCCCTGGCGGTCCGGGCGCAGAATGCCGGACCGCAACGGTTGGACGCCTTCCCCCCGCGCGAGATCGGCAAGCGCCTTCCCGACCACCTCCATGCAATCCCGCATCGGAAGGAGCTCGCGCACCTGGGAGTTGTTGATGATCAGCATGGCCTTCCTCTCCCCCGCCTCAGCGGGACGAACAACCGGATTTTCGGGCGGGGATAAACCCCGCCCCTACGAAATCAAGAGGTCTTTGATCGCTTTCAAAAACGTCTCGTTGTCTCGAGCGGTGCCGACCGAGATGCGCATGGAGTTCGGCATGCCCCAGACTGCGCCCGGCCGGACGTAGATCTGCCGATTGTAGAGGGATCGCACCAGGTCCTTCGTCGGTCTGCCGAAATCAACCATGAAGAATGGAGCGCGATATGGAAAGGGTTTCATGCCGAGGTCGATCAGGCCTGAGCGGAGCTGCGAGAGACCCTCGTCGATCAGCTTGATGTAATGCTGAACGTGGTTCTGGTCTGCAAGCGCCACCGGTCCGGCTATCCGGGTCGCGGTGTTGATCCCAAGGTCACCCCACCAGACCGAGCGGAGTGTTGCGAGCACCGGATCCGATCCGATCGCGTAGCCGAGCCGCAGACCGGCCATCCCATACGCCTTCGAAAACGTCCGCAGAACGAGAACAGGCGCTCCCTCGCGCACGAGGTCGAAGACGGTGTCGCCGTCCGGGAGAAAGTCGTGATACGCCTGATCCACCATCAGGACAGCGTCCGACGGCACAGCCTCCGCAAGGGACACGATTTCTCCGTGTGGTATCGGCGCCCCTGTCGGGTTGTTGGGATTGGCGAGATAAACGATGCGTGTATCCCGAGAGATTGATTTCTTCATCTTGGCGGTGTCGACAACACCACCCGCTCGGAGCGGGACCCGAACGACCCGACGGCCCATGGATCCCGCAACCATGCCCGACCAGCCATAGCTCGGACTCGGCATGACGAGGTTGCCTCCATCTCGCAAAAAGGCCCACGGGGTGAATTGGAGGAACTCGGTCGAGCCGCAACCGACGAACACGTTTTCAAAGGGCATGTCGTGGTGGCGGGCGATCGCGTCAATCAGCGGGTCAATGTAGTTGTAGCGGTTGGCATCCTTAAAGCCACTCTCGACCAGGGCCGCGATGACCATCTTCGACGGACCCAGCGGATTCTCGTTGAAATTCAGCTGCGCAGAACCCTCGGGAAAGCCTCCCGGGGGGAAGGCCGGTATCGGTCCAGCGACGGGAGAACTCTCTTGGCCCGACAACACGGTGGGGAACGAGGTTCCTGCAGCGGCCGCCGCCGCGGCCAGGGTCTTGAGGAAGGCGCGGCGGGTTGGATGGAGGCCATCCGGATAGCAACTCCACGAACGATCAGCCAGATCCATGGTCCCTCCGATGACAGCGAAGATACAGAGTCCCGCCGCCAATCTCCAAGCTGCGCTAGAATCCGGAGTCTGCAGACGAGGTCAAAAAGAAGGTCATCATGTGTGGATTGGTCGGCATTTTGGGGTGCAAGGGGCCCGACGAGGAACGTCGGCAGCTGGTTCACGCCATGGCAGAGACCATGGTCCACCGCGGCCCCGACGGAGAGGGCTACGAGGCCCGCGCGGATTGTGCCCTCGGATTTCGCCGCCTGGCCATCATCGACGTAACCGCCGAATCGCCGCCCTTCCCCAACGAGGACCGATCGATCTGGTCGATCTGCAACGGTCAGATCTACAACGCCCCCGACCTCTTCGAAAACCTTCAAACAAAGGGCCACACCCTGCGCACCGAAACCGACACCGAAGCCATCCCTCACCTCTATGAAGAGTACGGCGCCGACCTGGTCGAGCACCTCAATGGAATGTTCGCTTTTGCGGTGTGGGACGAACCGCGCCAGCGTCTCCTGCTGGCCCGCGACCGCGCCGGTGAAAAGCCCCTCTTCTATTGGACCGATGGCGAGGAGTTCGTCTTCGCCTCGGATCTCCGCGCCTTCCTGGTCCACCCCCGCATACCCAAGGCCCTCGACCCGGTGGCCCTGCGTCGCTATCTGACCCATGACTATTTTCCGGCTCCGTTAAGCCCCCTCCAGGGAGTGCGCAAGCTGCCCGCCGGCCACCTTCTGATCGTCGAAGACTGCAAGGTCACTGTCCGGCAGTACTGGGACCTCGCTGACTACTTCGTCCAGCCCGACCTCGCCCGGCGCAGCACCGACGATCTCGCCGACGAGCTCGACCACCTCATGGGCCAGGCGGTGCGCCGCCGCAGCCGCTCGGATGTCCCCTTCGGGCTTTTCCTGTCTGGTGGTATCGACTCCTCAGCAGTTCTCTCCTACCTCGCCGAACAGCAGGGCGAAGGCGTACCCGTCTTCTCGATTGGCCACACCGAGAAGGCCTTCGACGAGGCGAGCATGGCCGAGATCACGGCGCGGCACTTCAAAGCCGACTTCAACCAGCTGATCCTGGACGAAAGCCACCTCGCTGATGGTCTCCGCCGGGTCGGCCCGGGTCTCGGCGAACCGCTCGGCGACGCCTCGACCATCCCAAGCCACCTCCTGGCCCTCTTCGCGCGCAAGAAGGTCAAGGTCATTCTTTCGGGCGAAGGCGCCGATGAACTCTTTGCCGGTTACCCGACCTACATCGGCAACCGGGTGGCCGAAATCTACAACCGCATCCCGCGGCCGATCACAAACCTCGCAGTCAAAGCGGCCCTCAAAATGACACCGGTTTCGATGGGCAACATCGCCTTCGACTACCTCCTGAGCCGTTTCGTGTCGGCGGCCGAGCAGGACCTGGTGGAGCGCCACCACACCTGGTTCGGCAGTTACTCGCCCGAGATGCAACAGGGCGTTCTCGCCCCAAGAGTCCTCGAGGCCCTCATTGGCGACGACCCGTTCGGTTCGGCGCGCGCGCGCCTCGAAGGAAAAAACCTCCCCGACAGCCTGTCGAAGCTGCTCTACATGGACTTCACCATGTATCTGCAGGACGACCTCCTGACCAAGGTCGACCGCGCCACGATGCTCGCGTCCCTCGAAGCGCGGGCGCCGTTTCTCGATCACGACCTCTCAGAGTTCGCGGCCGGGCTGCCCTCGAGCCTCAAGCTCAAGGGCAAGAGCACCAAGGACATCCTCAAGAAGACTGTCCGCAGGCGCCTGCCCGTCGACGTCATCAAACGACGCAAGCGCGGCTTCAACATCCCGTTCTCGAAGTGGTTGCTGCACGGGCTGGGGAACCAATTCAAACAGAGGTTTACTGCCGAGCGGGTCGAGGCACGCGGGGTCTTCAATCCGCAAGGCATCACCGCCCTCCTCGACGAACACCTCTCCGAGCAGACAGATCATCGAAAACCACTCTTCACCCTGCTCGCCTTCGATCTGTGGTGCGACGCCACCTTTGGTGAGGGCGTTCGGATTCCCATTGGGGAGTTCCGGGAGGATCCGGAGTGAAGGCTTCGCGGGCGGTCCTCGTTCTCGCCGCTGTTCTCTTCATCTGCAATATCTGGGGCTACGATCTGTGGGCGCCCGACGAGCCCTTCTTTGGTGAAGGCGCGCGCGAGATGGTGGTCGACGGCCAGTGGCTGGTCACCCATGTCAACGGCAAGGTCAACACCCACAAACCGCCGTTCTTCTTTTGGCTCATCGCTCTGCTTTCGCTGCCCTTCGGAAGAGTCACATCGCTGACGGCGCGCCTGCCATCCGCGTTGGCCTCGCTCGGCACGGTTGCCATGACGTTGCGATTGGGTCGCCGGGGTTCTTCGGAGCGAACGGCCGTGCTCGCCGCCTTCATCCTCGCAACCAGCTATCTCTTCTGGGACAAGGCGCGGTCGGTCCAGATCGATGCCGTCATGTGCTGCCTCATCTGGGTGGCTTTGTCGGCCTTCGAGGCCTGGCGAGCCGGGGACCTCGATGGGCGCCGCGCGGGGCTCGTCTTCTGGGCGGCAGCCGCTCTCGCGGTTCTGGCCAAAGGGCCGGTCGGTCTGTTGTTGCCATTGGGGATTGCCATCGCCACGCTCGCCGTCGATCGTGAGATCGGCCGGTGGCGCCAATTCGCTCCCCTGACCGGCCCACTGATCTTCGCCGTGATCTGCGGCGCCTGGGTGGTGGCGACGATGCTGTGGGGGCCTGCCGAGTATTCTGTTTGGGGCGCGCTCAAAGAACACTTCGTCGACCGCGGCATCCACGGCATGCACCACGCGCAACCCTGGTGGTACTACGCCAAAGTCCTGCCGCCGCAGCTCCTGCCGTGGACCTTCCTGGTGCCGGGCGCCGTCGTGCTCGCCTGGAGGCGCCGCGACCGCATGGACCGTTTCCTTCTGGTGACGGTGATCTTTGTCGTCCTCTTCTTCTCGATCTCGACCGAGAAGCGAACGCTTTACGTGCTGCCCGCTTTCCCAGCCTTCGCCCTGATGACGGCGCGTTTCGTCGGAGCGTTCCTGGGATGGGACGAGGGACCGGCGATGTCACGGCGCTGGATCACAGTCGGCCAGAGCTTCCTCGCCGGCCTTCTGACCCTCCTCGGAGTGGCGGCGCCATTCGCTGCGCAGCGGGTGGACGAGGTCCCGTCCTGGGTCATTTTCGCCCTGGCGGGCCTCTTGCTCGCCACCGGCCTTTCGACGCTGTGGGCCATCATCAAAAAGAACACTTTTGCGGCAGCGATCTCCCCCGGGGTCGGCTTTGCAACGGCCTACCTCTTTGTAGCGGTCGTTGTCTATCCGATGGCCAACGCGTTCAAATCGAGCCGCGAGTTCGCGATTGTCATCGCCGAGGAGACGGCCTCCTCCCAGGTTGCCGGGCACGAGATCCTGGCCTTCGATCTCAGCAATCTGCCCATTCACTACGCCTTCTATACCGACGGCATCTACACGGTCGAGACGAATGAGATCGACGACCTGGCCCGGCACCTCGATCAGGACCCAAAGGTCTTTGCAGTCGCCAACGCCAAACGGCTCGACGAGCTGCCGACCGAAATCCGGGACCGGGTCGAGATCCTCGCCACTACCCACGCCAGCCGGCGGGACGTCGCACTGATCGCCAACCGTTAATTCGTTATCAGCGGGTCATTGAGACACGCTGCCGCTATACTGCGGGTATGAGATCGGTGACGGACCAACTCCGCGAAAACGACCGGGACGCGCAGGCCGACATGACTGCGGCTGAAAGGGTTGCTCTGGCGCTCGAACTCGGCGATCAGGACCTGGAAGTGTTCCGCCAGGCCCACGGTCTCACGCAAGAAGAGGCGTTTCACCGGCTTCGCCGCCATCGTCAGGCTGGACGTGTGCCCTGCAGCTTCTTCGTGGCCGAACCATGACCCTGTTTGCCGAAGTTGTCGCACGCTTGAAGGCGGTTTCCTCGCCTCTCGCCATGATCGGGGCAACCGCCATGGCCGCCCTCGGCGCGAGCAGATCGACTCAAGATCTCGACATTCTCACTACCGACCGGGCAGTCTTGAGGCCCTCCTTCTGGGAACCGCTGCAGACTTCTGGCGCATCGGTCGAGGTGCGAACGGGCGACATCCAGGATCCTCTCGTGGGGGTCGTCAGGTTGATTCGATCAGGCGATCGGCCGGTCGACGTGATCGTTGGCGAGGCACCGTGGCAGGTCCGAATCCTTTCCGAAACTTCACTCCGAAGGGTGGCCGATGCCGAGGTGCCGGTCGTCGACGCGGTAGGACTCATCCTGCTCAAAATCTACGCCGGCGGCCCGCAGGACCGCTGGGATATCGAGCAGCTGATGATCATCGCAGCCGACCGGCAGGCGCTGATCGAACTGATCGACGAAAGGGTGGCTGATCTACCACCTCGATGCCACCGTGTCTGGGATCGATTAAAAGACCAGGATTTCTAACCCAGCCGCTCCAACATCCTCCGAAGTCGACCTTCGACCTCTTCCGCAATTGGAGCCACATCCGGATTGTCAACGAGCGAGAAGCCGGCGGTAGGTTTGAAAGCGGAAACGATCGATCCGCCGCCCTCGCGCTCCATCACCACGACATTGCACGGCAATAGGACACCAATGAACGGTTCGCCGATCATCGCCTGGTGGGCGAGCTGCGGGTTGCAGGCGCCGAGGATCACGTAACGCCTGAAGTCGACGTCGATCTTCTTCTTGAGAGTCGCCTTGACATCGATCTCGGTGAGAACGCCAAAGCCCTCATCGGCCAGCAGCTCGGTGGCCTTCGCCACGGCTTCGTCGTACTCGAGATCGGGAAGCTCCTTGACCAGCGCATATCGGATTTCCATCGGTGTCTCCATTTCCATCAGAAGAGGCGGCCATCCGGCCTGGATGTGGATGAAACGATATCAGATCCTCCGTCCAAATAAAGTTTTCGTTCTGCCTCTCTGCCGTTGGATCGTTCTCAGAATCTCCAGCTAAGGCCTTGACAAAGTTATTTTTGAAACCTATAAGTGACATAGCGTATTACTTCGCTAATACGGTTATGAATATGACGAACTCAACAATCACCTCTCCGCAGAGACCACCGAGGCCGCCACGATGCTGATCGTGGTCGATCCCTCGAGCGGCGTGCCGGTCTTCCGCCAGGTGATGGACCAGGTACGGTTCCACATCGCTAGCGGGCTCCTGAAGGCGGGCGACGAACTACCCCCCACCCGAACTTTGTCGGCGGAACTCGGCGTCAATCCGATGACCATCTCCAAAGCCTACAACCTGCTCGAGCGGGACGGCGTGCTCGAGAGGCGGCCTGGGAGGCCTCTGGTGGTCGCCGCACTTGCCTCCGAAGAACTGGAGCTCGAAAGGCTCGAACAACTCCGCTCACATTTGTCCGGCGCCGTACGAGCGGCCCAACAACTGAATTTCAAACCCGGCGAAGCCGTCAAGGTCTTTCGCCAGATGCTCGAAATCAACAAGGAGGACTGAGATGAGCGTCCTCGCTCTGCACGATATCCACCGATCCTTCGAACCCGGCGTTCCCGTTCTCGATGGCGTTGAGCTGCGCGTCGAAGCCGGTGAGGTGGTCGGGCTCCTCGGTCGCAACGGAGCCGGCAAGACCACCCTCGTCCACA
>Ga0316196_10000872_pt1 | contig 12586 bp, 10 predicted proteins | sample Eddsed2cm_MG_FD_204938 | JGI IMG/M metagenome (GOLD analysis project Ga0316196, IMG submission 204938) | Coastal sediment microbial communities from Maine, United States - Eddy sediment 2 cm | ecosystem: Environmental > Aquatic > Marine > Coastal > Sediment | place: USA: Maine | collected... | reverse complement strand
CTGTGTTGATAACACCTGCGTGTTTTGCACGGTGGCCGATGTGACGCTGGCTGATGTCAGGATCACGTCACGCGGTGTTGCTGATCCCAGGTCAAGAACAGTGAACGTATGTTGTTCGCCAATAGCGCTCGGGAAGAGCCCTGCATTCAGCGTGTCGACGTCAGCCCCGAATTCGAGATCGACACCATCGATCGCGAGAATTTCGGCGCCACGGGCCAGTGGTACCGCGATGTTTGTTGCCGGTGAATTGGGTTCGGTGTAGGCGATCAGGAGCTTGCGTGGCGGCATACTTGATATGAACGCCCAGGTGATACCGTAACCGTAGGTTACGCCGGATTGCGACAGTTGGTACCACTCTTCCGAATCGTAGGTGAAATGGAATTGATCTTTCGGTGTGCCCGACGGCGTTAGTGCATCGGTTTTAAGCACGTCGAAATAAGCCAGCGGGTCATTGTACAGCCCCGGATCCTCGTCCGTGACCTCGTCGTACCAGAGGTAGGTGTCGTTGGTGTAGGAGCGCAGGAAGTTGTTTTCGTCGAGCGTGCTGCCCTGCATGTCCGGGTACGGGTTGCCCGTCGCCGGGTTGATACCGCCACGAGGCGCCTCGCACTGTGCGTAGAAGCTGATGAAATCCAGGAAGACGCCCGGCTGCCAGTCGCCGCTGTTGTTGTTGTCACCGCCTCCGCTACCGAGGCCACCATCACTGCCACCGCAGGCGGCGAGCGAAACAAGGACCGCAAACAGGGAAATCATTCTGGACATAGAAAACACTCTCTCAGGCTGAAAAGGATAATTTGGCGTCGGGCCAAACGGGCATAGCGACCGAATTACTTATTATGTAGTCTATTCGGCTCATAAGTTCCGACCAGATCACAGTTTATGACTCTCAAAATACTGGCAGCACTAATTGCACTGACCGCAGCGCCCGCCATCGCACAGGACGAGGCCAACGATAATACGACCGACCCGTCGATAATTCCGGCCAATATCGTCGCGCAAGCCGTGGCTCTGCGAGAGCGCGCACTGAAGGACAACCTGTCGGTCGATATTGTCGAATCCGTGACTACCGAGGTTGGGCCTCGTCGCATGGGCACCGAGGGCGACAAGCGCGTCATTGCCTGGGCGCAGGCAAAATTCAAAGAGCTGGGCTTCGATCGTGTCTGGACCGAGCCGGTTGAGCTCGATCGCGGCTGGTTCCGTGGTGAGGCCACGGCCGAGATTCTGCAGCCTTTCCCACACAACATCGTCATGACCGCGCTCGGCTACAGCGTGGGCACGAATGGTGACCTCGTTGGCGAAGTCGTCGAATTTCCGACCTATGACGACCTGCTGGCCGTGCCCGAAGGGGACAGCCTGAAAGGCAAGATCGCCTTTGTCTCTTACAGCATGGCCGACTTTGTGCCACCCGAGGACGGTTCGGGCTCGAGCGCATACGGCGAGGGCACGAGAGCACGCGGCGAGGGCCGGGTAGAAGCCGCCAGGCGCGGCGCCGAGGCGCTTGTCATTCGTTCTGTCGGCATCGACAACAACCGCAACGGCCATACCGGCAGCGGCTACAACTACAAAGAAGACGTACGCAAGATCCCTACGGCTGCGGTTTCGGCACCGGATGCCATCCTCATCCAGAATATGCTGCGCCGCGGCAAGCCTGTCGTTCTCAAGATGAACCTGACATCCGAGTTCACCGGTCCGCAGATGAGCGCCAACATCATCGGTGAGATCACGGGCCGCGAAGACCCCGATCGTTTTGTGCTTCTTGGCGCCCATGTCGATTCGTGGGACGAGGGCACCGGCGCACTCGACGACGGCGCCGGCATAGGCTCAATGATGGCGACCGCGGCATTCATCGGCCAGATGGAACAGCGTCCGCGCAGGAGTATTCGCGTCATTCTTTTCTCCGGAGAAGAGATCGGCTTTTACGGTGTTTATGCCTACATGAAGAAGCACGCGGACAACATCGACAACCATTTGCTCGGCGCCGAGGTTGATACCGGCGGTGGCCGTGCCAATACACTGAGCTCCGGTGTTGGCCCGAATTCGCTCGCGGTCGTGCGTGAGATGCACAAACTCGTCGCACCGCTTGGTATCGAGTTCAATGACGCCAACGATGCACAAGCGCAGTCCGACATGAGCGAAGTGAGCAAAGCCGGCATGCCGGCGCTGCACCTGCGCCAGAATCCGAACGGTTACTTTAAGTACCACCACACGCCGAACGATACCTTCGACAAGATCATTCCAGAGGACATGCGCTACCTGACGGCGGCCTACGCGACACTGTTTTATGTAGCTGCTGAGATGGACGTCGACTTCAGGAAGTAGCCCGCACCGTCACTGACTTGATTTGTGCAAAGACTTCGTCACCTGGCTTCAGGTCCAGCTCTCTCACCGAACGCTGCGTGACGCGAGCGACGATGCGCTCGCTGCCGAGCATCAAACGCACCAGCACGGACGCGCTTTCGGCGATCGGCATCCTATCTATTACCGCAGGAACAATATTGAGAATGGTACTTTGCTCGGGTTTCACCCGGCACAGGCTGACGTCGTTGGCTCGAATACGAATGCGCAGTGCTGCACCGGAAGCGCCTGCTTTGCCGGGCACCCAGAACGAACCGCCCGAAAATGTCAGGAGCGTCAGGTCGTCTTTCGAATCATAACTATCCGCCCTGCCCTGGATCACTGAACCGGCCTGGTCACCTCCGAGACCCGCGACCGTTGTGCTCACCAGCACATCCTGCAACTCGCCCTCAGCGACTACGCGACCGGCATCGATCACCACAAGGTGATCACAGAGGCGGCAAACTTCATCAATGTTGTGGCTTACATAGATGATGGGCACTTGCGACTCGACGTGCAGTCGATCGAGAAACGGCAGTATCTCGTCACGTCGCGCCTGGTCGAGCGAGGCAAGCGGTTCATCCATCAGCACGAATCGCGGTGAACTCATTAGTGCGCGTGCGATGGCGACACGTTGTGCCTCGCCACCCGACAACTCCGACGGACTGCGCGACAACAGCTGCTGCAAGCCGAGCAAGTCGATGACGTGATCAAAATCCGGCCCGCCGTTGTGACCACGACGTTTTTGCCCGTACTCGATATTCGCCCGCACGGACAAATGATCAAACAATCGCGGCTCCTGGAATACGTAGCCGATGTTGCGTTCCTGTATTGAAAGAGACGAATCCCCCGCAGATCTTTCCAGTCCCGCGATACAACGCAGCAAGGTCGTCTTGCCGCCACCTGACGGTCCGAAAACGCCCGTGATGCCCTGCATCGGCACTTCTGTATCGACATCGAGCGTGAAGTTCTCGCGTTGCAGCTTGTAACGAAGCTGAATCGCGGCCACCGGACTCATCGCTGCCACCGTCGGTTGACGAAGAACATCGCAAACAGGGCGATAAATGCCACCACCAGGAGCAATGCAGACAACTGGTGCGCGGCCGCGTAATTCAATGACTCGACCTGGTCGTAAATAGCGATCGAGACAACACGCGTTTCGCCCGGGATATTGCCACCGACCATTAGCACGACACCGAACTCGCCAAGCGTATGCGCGAAACTCAATACAATGGCACCGAGATAGCCACGAATCGATAGCGGTACTGCGACGGAGAAGAACGCATCCATGCGACTCGCACCAAGCGTCCACGCGACTTCGAGTTTCTGTTTGCCCAGTGACTCAAACGCGGCGGTCAGCGGCTGCACCGCAAATGGCAGGCTGTAGATACATGACGCAATGACCAGACCTGTAAATGAAAACGTCAGCGCACTGCCTGTGAGCTCAACCCACCAGCCACCGAGCGCACCAGCCGGACCCAGCACGATCAATAAATAGAACCCAAGAACTGTCGGTGGCAGAACGATCGGCAGCGCTACGGTCGTTTGCACGAGTGGTTTCCACGACGATTCCGCCTGCGACAACCACCAGGCGATCGGGGTAGCGACAACAATAAGAATGATCGTCGTTACGCCGGCCAGCTGAATGGACAGCAGCAGCGGTTGCCAGATCAGGTCCATGTCAGTCAGGCACCTCGTAACCATGGACGCGAATGATCTCCCGAGCGTCGGTGCTCCTGAGGAACTCGAGAAAAGCTCGCCCGCCCGCGCCTTCCTTGATCAAAATTGCCTGTTGCTCGATCGGGTCATGCATGGACGGGGGAACCGCCCACTGGCAGGTTGCGGCAGGCAACCTCTGGTCCATTGCCTGCGATGCGGCGATCAGACCCAGGTTGGCATTCTTCGAGGAAACGAACTGCAATGTCTGCGCAATGTTTCCACCAAAAACGAGATTATCCTGGGCATCATTCCACAGGTCAGCCCGCATCAGGAACTGCATTGCCGCGACGCCGTAAGGCGATGTCTGCGGGTTTGCGATCGCGAGTCGCAGGGATTCAAGATTGTCCAACTGGTCACGGCAGTCGGCATCGGACAGCGCGTCATCGACGGACCAGAGCACGAGCCCACCAACGGCGTACGTAAAACGCGTGCCGGAGATACCCGCTCCCGATTGTTCGAGTCGCTCGGGGCGTTCGGTATCGGCCGCAAGCAACACAGTGAACGGCGCCCCATTGACGATTTGGGCATAGAGCATGCCCGTGGACGCGGCCGAGATCCTGACCTGGTGCCCGGTCGATTCTTCAAACCTCACGGCGAGCTCCGTCATGGGCACCGTGAAATTGCTGGCTACGGCAACCGAGATCGGCTCAGCGCTGACTGAGGCGAACAGGAATAGCGGCAACAGGTATCGGCAAAACCACATTTGCTCATGATAGTGCTTTTAGGCACCGACGGTGCGCGTGTAACAGCGGTTCGGTGTAACCATTGGGCTGGTCGCAACCCTTGAACACCAGATCGCAGGCCGCTTCAAACGCGATGCTCGCGCCGTAGTCGTCGCTCATCCGATGGTACAAAGGGTCACCGGCGTTCTGCTCATCGACCACGATGGCCATACGTTTGAGCGTCTCCATGACCTGATCTTCTGTAGTCACGCCATGCAACAGCCAGTTCGCAATATGTTGGCTTGAGATGCGCAGCGTTGCTCGATCTTCCATGAGACCGACGTCGCTGATGTCGGGCACCTTCGAGCACCCAACGCCCTGGTCGATCCAGCGCACGACGTAGCCAAGAATGCCTTGTGCGTTATTGTCCAGCTCGTCCTGGATCGCCTTTGCGTCGAGGGCCGAAGGGTCACCCAGCGGTGGCGTCAGAATGTCGTCGAGGCTCGCAAGCGGTCTTGACACCAGCGCTTCCTGAACCTGCCGTACGTCGACCGCGTGATAGTGCATCGCGTGCAGCGTTGCCGCGGTCGGCGACGGAACCCATGCACAACTGGCTCCGGCCTCAGGGTGTGCCTGCTTGGTATCCATCATCTGTTTCATTTCGTCCGGCTTGGGCCACATGCCTTTGCCGATCTGCGCCCTGCCCGGCAACCCGCAGCGAATACCGATATCGACATTCCAGTCTTCGTAGGCGTTGATCCATGGCTGCGCCTTTATAGCCTCTTTCGGTAGCATCGGACCCGCCTGCATGCTCGTGTGAATCTCGTCACCAGTACGGTCGAGGAATCCCGTGTTGATGAATACCAGCCGGTCTTTTACTGCGCGTATGCATTCCTGCAAGTTCACGGTCGTGCGTCGCTCCTCATCCATGACACCGACTTTCAGTGTATTTCGAGCGAGTCCGAGAAGGTCTTCTACGCGGCCAAACAATAAATTTGTAAACGCGCATTCGTCCGGCCCGTGCATTTTTGGTTTGACGATGTAGACGCTGTTGCTGCGGCTGTTCGGCATGCGTTCGGTCTGTTTCGCGTTTGCCATCGCGCACGCCGACGTTACGACAGCATCGAGCAAACCCTCGAACACCTCATTGCCGTCTTTATCGATTACGGCGTCCGTCTGCATAAGGTGCCCGACGTTCCGGACCAGCATCAGGCTTCGGCCCGTCAGTGTCAGCTCGCCACCATCAGGCGTGCCGTAGACGCGATCCGCATTCAATTGACGCGTCATTGACCGGCCGCCCTTATCGAAGCTCGCCTCAAGAGTGCCCTGCATCAGGCCCAGCCAATTGCGGTACACACCAACCTTGTCTTCGGCATCGACGGCGGCAACGGAATCTTCGCAGTCCTGAATAGTTGTAAGCGCGGACTCGAGGAAGACATCGCTGACGTTGCCGGGTGCGTCGCGTCCGATCGGGTGATTCGCGTCTGTCTGGATCTCAACGTGCAGCCCGTTGTTACGAAACAAGTATCGGCAACACCCACCTTCCTGGGCGAACCCGACGAATTTCTCTGCGGCGCGCCAGGCTTCATCGTTCGGATTGAAATGACTGCCCGATGGCAACGGAATCGTACGGTCCAGAAAATCGGCCGCATAGGCGATGACTGCGGCGCCGCGCGTCGGATTGTAGGCCGCGCCTGCCTCCTTGCCGCCATCCTCGGGGATGACGTCGGTACCGTAGAGCGCATCGTAAAGGCTACCCCAGCGCGCGTTGGCCGCATTCAATGCGAAACGCGCGTTGCTGACCGGGACGACCAGTTGAGGCCCCGCGATCTCGGCGATCTCAGGGTCGACACCTTCTGTGGAAATCTTGAATGGCTCGCCTGACTCATGCAGGTAGCCGATGTCTTTGAGGAACGCGACGTACTCGGCATGGTCCAGCGGCGCATCCGCTCGCAGGCCATACCAGTCGTCGATTTGCTGCTGCATCGCGTCACGCAGGAGCAGGAGATCACGATTGACCGGCGTGAGATCCTCGATCAGAGATTCGAGGCCCTGCCAGAACTCTCCTGCATCGACATCGATCGCAGGTAGCAACTCGTCTTCGATGAAGGCACGAAAACCAGTATTTACTGAAAGATTGCCGATTTGTTCAGTATCCCTTGATGCCATCGGCAATCTCCCGGTAATTGTTCAGGCCACGAACTGCTCCTCTTCGGTGCTGCCGTCGAGTGCCGTCGTGGATGACAGGCCGTCCATGATCGTATTCTGCACAGCGTCGAAGTAGCCAGCACCGACGAAGGACTGGTGCTTGGCAGCACGGAAGCCGAATTTCTCGTCAGCAAACTCCTGCTGCTGCAGCTTGGAGTAAGCATACATGCCCTCTGCCTTGTAGGCACGACTCAGGTTAAACATGCTCGAGTTAAGCGCATGCCAGCCGGCCAGCGTGATGAACTGGAACTTGTAGCCCATTTTGCCAAGCTCTTCACGGAAGGTCTTCATCGTCTCGTCATCAAGATTCGCCTTCCAGTTGAAAGATGGCGAGCAGTTGTACGCCAGCAACTGGTCCGGGAACTCGGCATGAATCGCGTCGGCGAATTTCTGCGCCTGCTCGAGATCCGGTTTCGAAGTTTCGCACCAGAGGAGATCGGCGTAAGGCGCGTAAGCCAGTCCGCGAGCAATTGCCTGATCAAGACCGGCATTGGTGCGATAAAAACCTTCCGGCGTGCGTTCGCCCGTGATGAATGGGTAATCACGCTCATCGGAGTCGGATGTAATCAGGTTGGCAGCGTCCGCATCGGTGCGTGCGAGTAGTACTGTGGGCACGCCGCAGACATCGGCCGCAAGTCGAGCAGCAGATAATTTTGCAACTGCCTCCGCTGTTGGAACCAGGACCTTGCCGCCCATGTGTCCGCACTTCTTGGCTGATGACAGCTGGTCTTCGAAGTGCACGCCCGCGGCGCCTGCCCGGATCATGCTTTTCATGAGCTCAAACGCGTTGAGGTTGCCACCAAAGCCCGCCTCGGCATCTGCGATGATCGGCGGAAACCAGTCGATGCTCGAATCTTCGTTCAGCGCGTGAATTTCGTCAGTGCGCATGAGCGCGTTGTTAATCCGTTCGACCATCTTCGGCACTGAGTCCACGGGATACAGGCTCTGGTCCGGGTACATCTCACCGGCGCTATTGCCATCACCTGCAACCTGCCAGCCCGAGCAGTAGATGGCTTTGAGCCCTGCCTGCACTTCCTGGATAGCCTGGTTGCCGGTCAAAGCACCCAATCCACAAACCGGGTCTTCCTTATGAATGAGTCGCCAGAATTTCTCCGCGCCGAGTTTCGCCAGTGTGTGTTCGATGTTCACCGTACCGCGTAGTCTGACCACCTCTTCAGCGCTGTAGTTGCGCTCAATTCCCTTCCAGCGCGGGCTGTCCGCCCATTCGGCTTCAAGCGCCCTAATCTGTTCCTGACGATTCATTTTGTTTCTCCGTAACTTAAGCGGCAATGCCGTCGGCGAGTCCGACGTGCCGAGCAATGTCCTGCCCAAGGCGTCGAACGAACAGCAAGCCGCCATCGCGTGTAATGAATTTGTGCAGTCCGCTCGAGCGACGCTCCGCCGTGGTCTGCTGTTGGCTCACTGAGGCCGGGATCAGGATTCTGCCGGCGTCACTGCGAAACAGCAGGCGGCGACTGCCGTTCATGCCCGACCATCCTATGAACTGGCGGCAGTCCTTAAGGCGCACGACACGACCGTCGGCAAGCCTTGCAAAACATTCTGAATAGCGCATCGGTGTGTCCACCCCGTAGCTGACTGCTTCCGAGTGGCTTGCGCCGTTGAGCGGAATCATCTGGTCCAGGAACTTCGCTTTCTCAATTTGCTCTTGCTGCATGTCGATACCCCTGATTTGTGTCCCTTGCGTGTAGTGAATGACCGAGCTTCGAGGTGTATAGTAAGCCTTCGATTGTTAAAATTTCACAAGAAAAACTTCACAGTGTTAATTTCACAACTGGAATGGTCATGGGCTTAAAACAGGGACTGGGCAGAAAGGCCCATTTTGTCGGCACAAAGATCAAATCCCTCAGGAAGCGTAACCACCTGACTTTAGAAGACTTATCGGTGCGCTGCATTCAGCTGGACGCCGAGGCAGGACCCTCCGTGTCCTACCTGTCGATGATCGAAAACGGCAAACGAACGCCGTCCGAACGCTTGTTAAAAATAATCGCCGATATCTTCCAAAAAGATCTCGGCTGGTTCTACGACGAGTCACTTGACGACGAGGCGATGGACCCCGCGCCGGTTTCCGCCGCGACAACGGGCCTGCCTTTAGAGCCCGGCTTCCTGTTTTCGGAAAACCTGCTGCAATTGGTCATACCGGAACTGCTATCGCAGACCGGTACGACCGGCCGACAGTTCGCTCACTTGCTCATCCGGGCTCATCAGGAGGCGAGCCAGAACCGCTTTCCGGATATCGAGAGGGCCGCGGAATCGGTCGGCAAAAAACGATTTCCGATGAGTGCCGACGACATGCTGGATATCGCGGCTCACCTGGGGTTGGAAATCGAGTGGTTCGAGCAACGGCCGGCAAACGACTCCGCCGGACGCGACCTCACACTGAAAAAAGCGGTGCGCTCGTTCTTCGATCCTCCCAACAAGGTATATCTGAATAAGTCGATTGAGCGAACACCGGCTCGCCTGAAGTACGACCTCGCGAACCACATTGCGCACCTGGTTTTGCACGGCGGCGATGGCGCCCGCGGACCACAGGTGTCAGGTGGACTTGTGCCCGGTCGACGTCACGATGCAGAAGGGCCAAACGTCGATGCCAAGGACATCCTGTACGCGTGGCGAGATTTCGAGTGCAGCTACTTCGCGGCAGCTCTGCTGGCGCCGAAAACAGCATTTCGGCAATTTCTTGCCAAGCATGCATATGCAATCAACTCCGGCGATAAGGTAGACCTTACGACGACATTGGTCATGCGACGCATGTCGAGTGTCAGCCCGTATTCGCATTGGCACTACTTCGACGCCTATCCCCCAGGCAACCTGCGCGCCGTGTATCGCGGCAACGGTATCCCGCTGCCATGGGGCAACATGACCATGATCTCCGACCCATGCCAGCACTGGGCCGTTTTCCGCATGCTGAACACACGCTCGACCAAGCCGTCATCGCAGATATCGGTGTTAAGGGTCGGCGACGACAAGCGTCTCTACTGTTGCCAGTCGATCCGCAGCAAGGATGCCGCCGGCAATCCCCACGTGCTGTGTGCGGGCGTCGATCTCGCACCCGCGCTAACCGCACAGAATGTCGACCCTATGGATACAATCGAGGCCATAGAAAAAAGTTGTAACCAGAACGGCGGCTCAGGTGAAATTCCGACCGAGGCCCGCAAGCAACTGGAAAGCATCGGTAAGATATTGAATATCGGCTGGGTTGCCGACGGTGCTCAGAAAGACGCAACGATCATTTGTCCGCGCAGCTCCAGCTGCCCACGCGACAAGCACTGCCTTGGCAAGTCGGCACCCAGGCCGAAACCGCAGGTCGAACAAATACTCGAATCAATCGCTAGCAGGAAGGCTATTTAGTCGAAGGCATAGGTGTTGACGTCGTCGGTGACCTGTTGGTCGTCAACCATGCCGCCGACGGTCACCCAGCCACCTTCGAACATGACCAGTCCACGGTGATCCATTGTGCCCGATCCGCTTACGTCGATTTGCTGCCAGGATCCACTCTCGACCTGGAACAGCAGAGCATCCTCCGCAGGTGACGACGCCGCACCGTTGTAACCCATCCCGTCATAGTTGTACGGATTCTCGCTACCACCGATGAATATCACGGCACCATCTTCAATCGAGCCGGCAGCCGCCATGCGATAACGCGGCTTGCCGGGGTGGGGCTTAATTGCACGCCAATCAATACGGCGCGATTCGCCTTCGTCGATGATGCCCAGGAAGCATTCTGGACTCGCCACGAAATCGCGTTGCCGGTCTTCATGCGGCTCGATTGCCACGCCATCGCAATACACAACCGTGTTCGCGACAATGCCACCCGCGTGGCCGAAAACTGCCCGCCCCGGCGTCGGCGTAGCCTGCGACCAGGTGTCTGTCATGACGTCATATTGTTGCACGAGATTGACGTTGCCGAAATCATGCCAACCACTGATCAGGTAGATGTAGCGGTCCTGGTACACGACGGCGATCGCGTCGTCGACGGGTACCGGCATGGACGCACGCTCTGTGAATTCACCACTAAGCGGGTCGAAAGCGTGCACCCAACGCGTCGAGGCTTCCGTGCCATCCTCAGCGACTGTATAGCCACCAAAGACGTAGGCCAATTCGCCAACGGCGACCGCGGTTGCCGCCAACCGACCCACGCCGCCAGGCACCGGTGCAGCCTCGCGCCACTCCTCATCGTCACTATCAAGTACAAACGTCCTGGCGTGAACGTCATCGTGATCTTTCTCGGGGCCGAGCCCGGCAAAGCTGATCAGAAACTCGCGGCCCTGCGCCGTCACAGAGACCACGGCGTTGTTGGTGACCGGTTCTGGCAATGGCGGTAATGACTCCACGCGAGTCATATCGACCCTGGCCATATCAACGACGACGATGGCAGCAATCAGGGACAGGAGGATTGCCACAAGACCCTTCGTGGCGGGTCGTCTCGATGTTACTGTCATGACGCGATCATATCCGAATTCGAGGACCCGCAATGAGAGAAGCCCTCATTGTGGCGGCCAGGGCACCGCGTCTCTATTTGAGGTTGCCTAATCCGCGTCTGACAGTTGCACGATCTGTTTGCCGGTGTTGCGACCTTTCAGCAGGTCAATAAACGCCTGCGGCGCGTTTTCCACGCCTTCGGCAATCGACTCGCGATAGATGAGTTTTCCTTCCTGCAACCAGGCGATAGCCTTGCGGACATACTCCTCGCAGGCTTCGGGGTGATCGGTGACAATGAAGCCCTGCAACTTGAGGCGTCGACCTACGATTAACATCATGCCGCGCGGGCCCGGTTGCGGTTCCTCGAGATTGTAATCGGCGATCATTCCGCACAACGCGATGCGGCCGTAATCACGCATGTTCCACAGCACAGCCTCGAGAATTTCGCCACCGACGTTTTCGAACAACACGTCAACACCTTTTGGGCAGGCCTCCCTGACGCTATCCACAAGTGACGCGCTGGTCTTGTAGTTGAAAGCAACGTCATAACCGAACTCCTCAGTCAGTGACGCAACTTTTTCGTCCGAACCGGCACTGCCCGCCACCCTACAACCATGAATCTTCGCAAGCTGACCCACCACGCTGCCCACGGCGCCGGATGCGGCTGTGACAAATACAGTGTCGCCAACCTTTGCTTCTGCGATTTTCATCAGGCCAACGTAAGCCGTCATACCGGGCATACCGAGGATGCCGAGGTGGTAGGACAATGGCACCGGACCGGCGGGTACCTTGCGCAGCAACCTGCCGTCGCTGACCGAGTAATTCTCCCAGCCAAGCATGCCCATTACGAAATCACCTTCGGCAATACCGTCGAACTTGCTTTCGACAACCTGGCCGACGACGCCGGCCTGCAGTACCTCGCCGATCTGGAACGGCGGTATGTACGACTTCACGTCGTTCATGCGACCCCGCATGTACGGATCGACCGACATGAAGATGTTGCGAACCAGCACTTCGCCGTCTCCGGGGCGCACAAGCTCCGACTCTGACAGCGTGAAATTTGACTCATCGACCCAGCCTGAGGGCCGACTCGCCAGGCGTATTTGTGTGTTAACTGCTTCTGCCACTACAAGATCTCCATGTTCAGGTAACATTGCTGGACGTTCAGGAGGTGGTTCAATGCTGCGCCCAATAGTATCGCTCATTATTACAACATGTTTGTT
>Ga0316196_10000870_pt1 | contig 12589 bp, 9 predicted proteins | sample Eddsed2cm_MG_FD_204938 | JGI IMG/M metagenome (GOLD analysis project Ga0316196, IMG submission 204938) | Coastal sediment microbial communities from Maine, United States - Eddy sediment 2 cm | ecosystem: Environmental > Aquatic > Marine > Coastal > Sediment | place: USA: Maine | collected... | reverse complement strand
CCTCAACCGGGCGGTCGGTGCGCTTCAGCAACTCCACCCAGAAGCCCCACAGGTCGGGATCATCGGGGTTGAGCGACGTGGCCTTCTCCACTTCTCTCGACGCGTCCTCGAAACGGCCGAGCTTGGCCAACGCGGCCCCGCGATTCGATCGGAGCGAGGCGAGGGTCGGCGCGAGCTCGATCGCCCGGTCGTAGATCCCGACCGCCTCCTCGAAGCGGCCGGTCATCAGGGCGCACCTTCCGAGCTCCGCCAGAGCACCGACGTCATCCGGCGTGGTACCGAGCAGGGCGCGAAGGACGACCTCGGCTTCCGCGACCTTCCCCAGGCGAAGTCGGGTCGTTCCCAGGTTGAACGCGGCCTCGCGGTACCCCGGATCTTCGGCCCAGGCCCGCGCGAAGGCCTCCTCGGCATCGGGAAGTCGCCCGAGGAAATCGAGAACCATGCCGAGGAAGACCCACGTCTCGGCGGCGCCGAGACCCTCGCGGATGGCCGTCCGGAACGACTCCTCCGCCACGGTGAACATCTCCCGACGTGCCGGGTCGGGTAGATCCATGGCGCTCAGCATGTGGGCGCGACCTCGATAGAAAGCCTGCTCCCCCGGCGTCAACTCGCCGAACGCCTCCGGGAAGACCGGCACCGTTTCGGGTACGAAGCTCGCCTTGCCCGGCTCGTCGGTTCTTGCGCGGATCCAGTGATCGGTGAAGACCGCGAAGCGCTGGTCGTCGGCCTCGGCCTTGCGCATGTGGCAGACGATGCAGTCGTCGGCCGGGTCCGTGGCCTCGCGTCGCTCGGGGGGCGCCGCGCAGGCGTCGGCGTCGTGGCACCCGAGGCATTCCTTGTTAAAGCGGTCCGCGGGGAGGTGCTCGGAGTAGACGCTGACGTGCGGATCGTGACAGGTTAGGCACTCGAGACGGCCTTCGCTTTCTCGGTAGCACCGGCTCCGAAGCAATCGATCCGCCTGTGCCGACAGACCAAACTCCAGCGTGGAGACCTCCTTCATCCAGAAGGGCACGAAGACGTCGGTGATCGGCATCCCGGGGCGGTAGTCGAGCAGGCTGCGATCTCGGCGCGTGACTCGCTCTGCGGCCTTCGAGTCGCCGAAGTGACACTGGATGCAGACGTGGATCCGTTCCTCGGACGGCAGGTTACGCGGGTTGACGATCGTGTCGAGGCCGGGCAATTCGACGGACTCGGTGTTTCTCCAGTACTCGACATGGTCTCGTCCGGGACCGTGGCAGCGCTCGCACCCTATGCCGTGAGGCATCGGCTCCTCGAACACATTCGTCGCACCGTCCTCCGGGACCATGCGGCCGTTGTGGCAGAAGATACAGCTCAGGGTGATCTCGCGAGAAAAGTGGTCGTTCTTGTGCTCGTAACCCGGGCACAGATCCCAGAGGCTCGCCTCCGGGTACCAGCAGATCGGCATCTGGTAGAGCTGATCGCCGACCGCGGTGATGTACGAGCGGGCGTGGTTGCCTGAGCCGATGACCCATTTTATATCGCGCTCGTCAACGACCCACTCGTCCCCGGCCGGATCCTGCACGAACTGCCTCTGATAGTAGCGGCCGTCGCGCACGACCATCCGGTAGCGGAGACCGGATCCGGGAACGACGAACTCGTTGTCGTCGGTGAAGTCCTCGATGGCGACGTCGGACGTCAAGGGATAGAAGGCGCGACCCATCCCCGTTTCCGGGTAGGTGGCCGCGACGTCCGGGTGGCAGCCGAGGCATTCCCTCGCACCGACGTAGGCGTCGGGCGGGCGCAACTCGACCGTCTCGGCGACTTCACCCTCACGCTGCTTTGCGGACTCTGGAGCGGGCGAGGGGCCGCACGCCACCGAGTGGATGGCGACGACCAGTGTCGCCACCCTCACTACTGATTTCCACATCGGACGGAACGCCATACGTCGAATCAAGGTACCCCGGCGACCTCCGCGGGACAGAGGCTCCGGGAGGATCCTTACGAGGGCTCGCCGTGGATCAACCGGCGGACCAGCTCTCCGTCGGGACGGTGAGGGTTGCGAGGCGTGCTGACGTCGGTCAAGGGCTCGACCTGAAGCGGCAGGCCCCGGGACAATCGGTTGTAGACCTCGGCGGCGAGGGGCTTGAGACTGACGACGTCGGCGATGCAGTAGTGCGCAAGTGTCTCCACGGCGTGGGGGTGACCGCGGCCGTGCTCCCGCCACAGCAGGACGGCGAGGTAGCCGTCGGCCCCCTGGATCTCGTCGGCGCGGGACAGCCCGAGCTGATGCTCGATCGACTTGAGCCCTCCTTTGAGCCCGACCCGGTGAGCCGGGTAGCGCAGATCGACGTGTCGCAGGCGGTCGAAGTTGACCGCGGGGAAGGCGTTCTTCAGAACGGGCAGATCGAAGCACGCTCCGTTGTAGGTCACCACGAGATCGAACCGCAGGAGGGCCGCGGGAAACTCCGACAGGTTCTGCCCTCGAACGAACATCTCGGTGCGATGACCGTCCGAAAGTCCGATGCACGTGACGAGGTCTTCCCCGATGGCGAGACCTTCGGTTTCAATGTCGAGGTAGGCCGTGCGCCCGGGAAAGCTCGGTAGGATCCGCCAGACCTCGCGCTTCGGGAGGTCCTGGATCGCCCGCTCGACGTCGAGCCTCGACGCGATGAGGTCGCGCCACCGGCCGGGCGGGTGACTCTTGAGGAACCGATCCCAGTCGGTGAAACCACGTTCCCACAGCTCGAGCTCGCGCAGCTGCCCGATTCCGGGAACGTGAATGAACGTCGATTCGAGCACTCAAGCAAGTCCGTAGGTCCAGCCCTCGCGTCGGATGCGGTCGGCCTCTCCGGCGCCGAGGTCTTCGGGGCTCTTGTCGGTCTCGCCGCTGACCACGGCGATCGCGGCGCAGCGGGCGGCCAGCACGGCGCCCAGTGCCTCAGGACGCGACCGGCACTTTCTCAGCAGCGGGTTTTCGATGGTCACAGGCATCGACTCGAGCTTTCCGAGAGACTCGATCAACTCGTCGCGCCTGGCTCCTCCCCCGCCCCCGCCGCCCAGTCGCTGCAGCGCTCCCTCGGGATAGACCTCGAGAAGAAGCCTGCCCTGGGCCTGCTCGAACGGCCGGATGGCGTAGCGCGAGCGCTCCTCGGCGATCATCTTGATCCCGTGGTAGGCCCGGGAGCCGAGATCGGGCCCCGAGCGGCGCAGCGGAGAGGGAGCCCCCGCGGTCTCGTCGGTCAGGCGAAGCGGCTCTCCCTCGGCATCGCGGAAGTCCTGCAGGGCGATGAGGTACTCGGGCAACGACAGCTTCTCGACGTGCCGCGCGAACGCCCACCAGCCTTCTTCGGGAAACGGCCCGCCGAGTAGTTTCTCGGCGAACGGCCCCGGCAGGCTGAAGGGAAAGCCCAGCCCTATCCCTTCCGTTCTCATCAAGGTCTCGTCGGGATCCCTGAGGAGACCGTGGAGACCATGACGACCGGTGGCCTCGAGACGGACGACCTCCAGCCGATCGTCGTGCAGCGCGACCACCGCGAGCCAGCTGCTGTCACGCGGGTCCTTGCGGTCGCCGCTGTAGACGGCGCCGCCGAACAATCTGGCGTCCGGTGGGATCGGCCGAGGCTCCGGCTGGACTTCTTCCGACGGCTCCGGCGTGGCGGGAGCCGGCTCGGTGACGTCGGCGCGGGGTTCCGACGTTCGAGGCCCCGCGCCTTCTTCGGTTTCTTCCGGCGTGGGCTCCCAGCCGGCCGCGACGGCAGCGTCCCAGACCTTGTGGAACAGCTCGACTTCCCTCGCGGGCCAGCCCGGGTCGCAGCATAGCACGACGCGGCGCGGACTCTCCTTGAGGTCCAGGGGCGGGTCGAATCGGTGAGCCGTCTCCAGATCGAGCCAGGCATAGGCCGGATCATGGGCGCGCCGCAGGCCGACGACCCTCGACAGCCCGAGGAAGCGCTCGGAACGGACCCGGTGACGTTGGGTCGATGGGTAGTAGACCGCCACCAGGTCGCCCAGGCGCATGCGGGAGACCACGGTGTCGTAGGCGAGCACGTGCACGGGCATGTCGTCGTGCCATACGTTCGGGTAGCGCGCGCGGGGCTCGTCCCACTCCTGGGCGCGCATCATCCAGCGGGAACGCCGTCGAATCTCGTCGGAGCGCATGGTCTGGTTCCTCGTTTTTCCTTGCGGTGAGCCGACCGGGGGGCCACCAGTGTAGTCCAGGTGAATCCACTCGAAAAGGGCTCGTGGGGTAAACTGCTCGATTCCGGGCTTCGGGCAGGCGGCCCCCAGAGAGGCCCTGGCGACCCGGTCGGGTGAGGACAAGAAGATGACGGATTCCGATTCCTCCCAACGTTCCGGTTCCTTCTCCATCTTCCTGATGGCGGCCTGCGCCGTGCTGTCGGTGCTCGTGATCCTGCTGGCCGTACAGAACCTGCGGCTCAAGCGGGAGCTCTCGGAGCAGATCGCCAGTCCCGCAAAAGACGCCCTCCAGCAGGGCGAGACCCTCGCGGCCCTCACGCTCATCGGCGAGGACGGCGAGTCGGGACTGCTGGAGTTCGGCCAGGGGGAAGAGCGGACGCTCCTGCTGATCTTCAGCGTGCACTGCCCGGCCTGCGAGCAGACCTTCCCGATATGGGAAGAGCTCGTGGCGGAGCTACGTCAAACGCCGGGGCTCCGGATCGTGGGCATCCAGACGGATCTGGCGAGCGAGGACGAATCGTACCCGTCGGGGACCTTGCCCCCCGCCTTTCCGTTCGGGATCTTCGGGGTCGACTACGAGGCCTCCGAGGCGATGGGCAGGATCCCGTTCATCCCCGCGACCATCGTCCTCGACACCGAAGGCGTCGTCGAAGAGGTCTGGTTCGGCGTGCCCGAGGACGATCGAATCGACGAGATCCGGGACGCCCTCGGTTCCTGAAACTGGGGACAGCACACCCATTTCCGGGTTGTAGGGGTTTGCGCATGCACCAAATCCAGATAACCCGGAAATGGGTGTACTGTCCCCAGTTTTTCTTGCCGACTGCGCTACAATACGCGTCCCGAGCCTGAGCCCTAGCCTCGGTGAGGCGCATGAAGGGTTATACCGCCCGCGACGTCGCCAAACTTCTGGGTCTGACTCCCGAGCAGGTCCGCGCCTATGCCCGTGCCGGCGTCCTCGAGCCGCGCCGCGGGGCGCGGGGCGAGTATCGGTTCTCCTTTCAAGATCTCGTGCTGCTGCGGACCGCGAAGGGGCTGATGACGGACCGCATCCCCGCGCGCACCGTTCGCCGCTCCCTGAGGAAGCTCAAGGACCAGCTTCCCTCGGGACGTCCCCTGACCGCGTTGCAGATCGCGGCCCAGGGCGATCGCATCGTCGTGCGGGACGGCAAGACGATCTGGAACCCGGAGTCGGGCCAGAGCCAGTTCGACTTCGACGTCGCCGAGCTCGTCGAGAAGGTCGCCCCCCTGGCGCGGAAGAATGCCGAGGAGGCCATCGAGTCCGAAGATGACCTCGACGCCGAGGACTGGTACGACATCGGCTGCGAGCTCGAGGCCGCGGCTCCCGAGCAGGCTCGAGACGCCTACCGCCGGTCGCTGGAGCTCGACCCCTCGCACGCCGACGCCCGACTCAACATCGGGAGGCTCCTGCACGAGGGCGGCAAGCTCGGCGCCGCCGAGGCCCACTACCGGATGGCCTTGACGGAAAGGCCCGATGACGCCACCGCCGCCTTCAACCTCGGCGTCTGCCTGGAGGATCTGGGGCGCCTCACCCAGGCCATCGAGATCTACCAGAAGGCAATCGCCATCGAGCCCGACTTCCCCGACCCGTACTACAACGTGGCGAGGCTACTCGAGCGCACCGGGAACCACGTTGCCGCGGTCCGCCACCTCAAGACCTTCAAGAAGCTGACCGAGGAACGCTGAGCCGAGGGAGCGAAAGCCCTCAGCCGCGGACGCGGGTTTCCGGACCGGTTGGGGTGCCGACGATGACCTCGTCGGCCATGCCGAGAAACATCCCGTGGTCCAGGACCCCCGGGATCGAATCCAGAGCTCGGCTCAAACTCAGCGGGTCGTCGATCGACTCGAACCGGCAATCCAGGATGTAGTTGCCCTGGTCGGTGCGGTACGGTTGTCCCCCCGATAGACGTAGCACCGCCTCCGCGCCCAGCGCCGTGATCCGCCTCCGCGTCACCGTTGCGCCGAAGTCGAGAATCTCCACGGGAACCGGAGACCGCTCACCGAGCCGGGTCACGAGCTTGCCCTCGTCGGCCACGACCACGAAGCGACGGCTCGCCGCCGCGACGATCTTTTCGCGGAGCAACGCTCCACCGAGACCCTTGATCAGATCGAGTCGCGGATCGACCTCGTCGGTGCCGTCCACCGCCAGGTCGAGCTCGGGGTTCTCGTCGAGGGTCGTGAGCGGGACGCCGAGACGGCGCGCCTGCTCCTCGGTTCGGAGCGAGGTGGGAACGCCGACGACATCGTGAAGCTCGCCGGTGCGAAGCCTCACCGCCAGCGCTTCCAGAAACAAGCTCGCCGTGGAGCCGGTGCCCAGACCCAGCCGCTGGCCGCTCTCGACGCGCCGCGCGGCTTCCTCCCCCGCCATCTTCTTGAGATCGTCGGCCGTCACGTTTCCTCCCCGCGTGATCGCCATCGTACCAGTCTTGACTAGCGCAGCTCGCGATACCTGAAGCAGCTCACGACGTGGTCGTTGACCCTACCCACGGCCTGCATGAAGGCGTAGCAGATGGTCGGGCCGACGAACCGGAACCCGCGCGCCTTCAGATCCTTGCTCAGGGCGTCTCCCTCGGGCGAGCGCGCCGGGATCTCTGCCAGTTTCTTCCAGCGGTTTCGCTTGGGCTTGCCCCCGACGAGCTCCCACAGGTAGGCGTCGAACGTCCCGAACTCTTCTCGGACCTCGAGAAAGGCTCGGGCGTTGTCGATCGAGGCACTGATCTTCAAGCGGTTCCGCACGATACCCTCGTCGGCGAGGAGGCGGGCGACCTTGCGCCGGTCGTACCGGGCCACCTTCTTCGGGTCGAAGCGGTCGTAGGCCTTGCGGTAGGCCGATCGCTTCTTGAGGATCGTCTCCCAGCTCAACCCCGCCTGTGCCCCCTCGAGAATCAGGAACTCGAACAGGCGGCGATCGTCGTGCAGGGGAACACCCCACTCACGGTCGTGATACGCGACGGAAAGGTCGGTCCTGGCCCACTCGCAACGCTTCACGGCATCACCGTCTCGACCGGAGATCCCGCCATTCCTCGGCGAGCAGAGCCCAGCGCTCGTGGTCTCGCCAGCGGCCGCCAATCTTGAGGTAACGAAGCGAGAGGCCTTCCTTGCGGAAGCCGCCCCGTTTCACCAGGGCGATCGAACGCTTGTTGGCGGGCTGGATGTTGGCCTCGACCCGGTGGAGCTTCAGCTCCCAAAAGGCGTGGCGCAGCACGAGCTGCAGCCCTTCCTGCATGTAGCCCCGACCCTCGTGGGCGATCATCGCGTAGAAGCCGAGGTACGCGCTCTGCAGGATCCCGCGGGTGATCTCGCTGAGCTCGAAGACGCCCGTGGTGCGGCCCGTCTCGCGCTCGCGAACGAGGAATCCCTCGTACCCCTCCGACCGGGTCTTGAGAAGGTACTGGTCGTACTGTCGATCGGTCACCGGAGGGTAGACCCAGGGTCGGTGCAGGTCGCGACTCGCCCGGATCAGCCTCAGAAACTCCTCGCGATCCCGGGCCGACGGTCTGGCCAGCTTGACCCTCAGGGTGCTCAAGCTCCTTCGTCCTCCGCCACCTTCACCTTGCCCTCGGTCGGGTCCCAGTAGATCCGGCGCCCCTCCAGCCATGCGTCCCATTCGCGGAGGTCTTCTTTGGCCCCCTTGCCCGGCACGGGGCCCACGGGAGTCGAGTTCGATTCGGCCGGAATCCCCGTGAGGCCCTCGAAGAACTGCGAGGCGCTCTCGAACTCCTGAATCGTGAACTTCTTGCGCTTGGCGACGCGGACCATGATGTCGCGGTTGCACTCCCAGAGCTGCGCGGCATCGACCGCGTCGGCCTGGATCAGAGCGGCACACTCGTAGGGCTTGACCTTCGTGGTGCAGCCACCCGCGAGCGTCGCGAGAAGGACCACGCAAGCGAGCGAGGCGTAGATTCGGCGGCGTTCCGGGTGACCTTCGTTCATGTCGTAATCTTGAGGCGTTGCCCTCTTATTGTGGCCATCGCAACCGCGAGTGTCCAGGAAATCCAGACGACACTCACCGATTATGAATGAACCCCACGGGATGGAATCCCGTAGAATCTGTTGGACGTGAGCGTGCGGCTCCCCCCGCAGAGGAAAAACCATGACCAGAAGTCCTTTTGCCCTCCTTCCGGCTTCGTTGATCGTCTTGCTCCTGGCCGCCACGACCGTATCGGCCCAGGAAGTGGCCTACGAGAAATACACACTCGAGAACGGCATGACCGTGATCCTCCACGAGGACCACAGCGTCCCATCGACCGCGATCAACCTCTGGTACCACGTGGGCTCGAAGGATGAGCAGGAGGGGCGCTCGGGGTTTGCTCACCTGTTCGAGCACCTGATGTTCATGGGTACCGAACGCGTGCCGGGGGGCAGCTTCGACACGATCATGGAAGCCGGCGGCGGCTTCAACAATGCCAGCACCAGCGCGGACCGCACCAACTATTACTCGTTGGGCCCTACGGAGCTACTCCCGACCCTGCTGTGGCTCGACGCAGACCGGCTCGAGGCCCTGGACGACGCCATGACCCAGGAGAAACTGGACAAGCAGCGCGCGGTCGTACGCAACGAGCGGCGGCAGAGCTACGAGAACCATCCGTACGGCATGGCGCGGCTCAAGACCTATGAGTTGATGTTCCCCGAGGGGCACCCCTACCACCTCCCCGTCATCGGGACCCACGAGCACCTGGAGGCAGCCACCGTCGATGACGTCAAGGGATTCTTTCGCACCTACTACGTACCGAGCAACACCAGCATCGTCGTCGCCGGTGACTTCAATCCCGAAGAGATCAAGCCGCTGATCGAAAAGCTGTTCGGAGGCCTTCCGCGCGGCTCCGATGTCCTGCACGCCGAGCCTGAACCCGTCACGCTCGAGGGTGTGACTCGTTTGACGATGACCGACAACGTGCAGTTCGCGCGCAGCACGCTCGTCTATCACAGCCCGCCGCAGTTCCAGCCGGGCGACGCCGAGATGGATCTGGTTGCGGGGGTGTTGTCGGACGGGATCTCGAGCCGGTTGTACCAGCGACTCATCACGGACGACCCGTTGGCCCTCGACGTCTCGGCGTTTCAGGAGTCGAACATGCTCGGGTCGCTATTCCAGGTGCGGGCGACCGCGCGCGACGGCGTGGCCCTCGACGATCTGGAGAAGGCGATGGACGAGGTGATCCGGCAGTTCCTCGCCGAGGGTCCGACCGCTAGCGAGTTGGAAAAGCAGAAGGCGCAGCTCGAGTTTGCCGCGGTATCGCAGCTCCAGTCCCTGCTACGGAAGGCCGACCGCTTGAATATGTACCAGTTCCACTTCGGTGAGCCCGACGGCTTCGAGCGAGACCTGGACCGTTATCGCACCGCGACCGCCGCAACGGTCAAGGAGTGGGCGGCCAGGGTTCTGACGAGCGACAGGAGGCTCGTGATCCGCGTGATCCCGGAGTTGAAGACTCCCGAAAAGTCGCCGCTCGACGCGCAGCCTGTGATCGCCGCCGCGGCCGAGTTCACGCCGCCGATGCCGACGACCTTCGAGCTGAAGAACGGGATCACGGTGCACCACTGGGAGCGTCATGAGTTGCCGATGGTGGCGATGACGATGTTACTGCCCCGTGGAACGGCGACCGATCCCGCGAAAAAGGCCGGGCTGACGTCGCTAGCGATGAACATGCTCAACGAGGGCGCGGCGGGTAAGTCGGCGGTCGAGTTTTCAGACGCGCTGGATCTGCTCGGCGCCAGTTTCAGCACTTTCGGGCGGCGGGAGTCCACCCTGGTCTCGCTGTCGAGCCTGTCCCGCACCTTCGACGAAGCGTTGACTCTCTTCGCCGACGCCGTCGCTCGACCCGAGTTCGACGGGACGGAGTGGGAGCGTGTCCACACGTTGCACGTGCAAGGCCTGATCCAGGCCCAGGACCAGCCGGGAACGGTGGCAACGAACGTCGCGTTGCGGACCTACTTCGGCGACGCGCATCCTTACAGCCGCCCCTCGGGAGGCACGCCCGAAACCGCGGGCTCGATCAGCGTGGCCGACGCGCGGGCACACTACGAGCGACTGTTCCGCCCCGACGGCGCGGTGATCCTGTCGGCCGGAGATCTGACGGCGAAGGACGCGAAAATGAAGCTCAACGCCGCGCTCGGCGATTGGCACGCGGTTTCCGGGTCGAAACCGTTGCCGAAGCCGGACTACCCAGACGCTGCCGCCAGCGATTTTCGCGTGGCGCTGGTCGATCGGCCCGGTGCGGTGCAGACGGTCGTGTCCTTCACGTTGCCCGCTCCGCTCCACGCCGACCCGCGAAGGCTGCAGTACGAACTGTTCGGCACGATTCTGGGCGGCAGCTTCACGAGCCGGCTGAACCAGAACCTTCGGGAAGACAAGGGCTACACCTACGGCGCCCGTTGCGGCTACTCGATGGGTCCCACCGTCGGGTACTTCACGGCATCCTCGAGAGTCCGCGCCGACGTCACCGGCGCGTCGATCAAGGAGTTCCTCGGGGAGTTCAACGGCATCCGGACCGGCGACATCTCCGCCGAGGAAGCCGAGAAGGCTCGGTCGACCGGACGGATGCGCATGGTGCAATCGTTTGCGGGGCTCAACGGCATCCTCGGAGCGGCGGCCGTTCTGGTCGAGAACGGTCAACCATTCTCGGATCTCGGCGAGGAGCTATCGCGAATCGCCGGGGTCACCGGAGAGGATTTGAACGGAATCGCGCGTCAGGCCGTCCCGCTCGAAACCGGTGTTCTGGTGCTCGTCGGAGACAAGCACAGCGTGCTCGCCCAACTGGAAGAGCTGGAGCTTCCGGAGCCGGTCGAGTTGACCGTGGCAGGAGACGATGTCGCGGCGAGTGAACCTGGGACTGGCGGATCATGAGGGTTTGGCGTCCAGCACACCACACCATAAATTGAATGTTTTTTCCCATTTTCTATTGCCCAGATCGCGGGAAAATCAGAAGAGTTATTCTTGGCATAGGCTTGCAGGATGTACTTGTCACAGGGCTAGCACCCTGCATTGATATTGATATCCTCGGAGCAAGCAGCGATCACATAATCATTGACGCCAAAAGACAGGATTTGAGCGTCGGCGATGAAGTGACGCTCGACCTGAACTACGGTGCGTTGCTTTCCTCTATGACATCTCCCTATGTGTCAAAGAGCTACATCAACGGTGTAACGGATCAGCGACACTTAACGCTGCAGCCTCCACGCTTCCGATCCTTAGCCTGGTCCGGGCGTTGACGCCGAACGTTGGCAGTCGGGGAGAGAGCAACCCTGGAGGGGACAGAACGGGCATCTGCCCGTAGTTCGTGGGCCCACCAGGACTCGACGCCGAGCCGCGAAGCGGCGAGACGCACCGAGCGTGGGAACGATTTCAACGAAGCCTGGTTGCTAACCAACCGACCGACGGCGATTCCCGGCGCGAAGTAACCTGGGACCAGATGGGATGAGTTCGTGTTGGGGGTTCGTTCTTGCTGGGACTTTACGAAAGTTACTAATGATTGGCGTCCGTGGAGTTCGCTGAAGTGCGTGTTCTCCGTCCTCGACGTCACTTCTTGGAAACTCGAAATGACTCTCACGCGACCCGATTGGGCTTCCACCAGCGTCCAGGCATTCCATGGGCTTGCGTAGGATTCGCGTAGAGTTTGCGGCACTCGTCGTTCCGCCAAGCCCAAAAGGGAGTGGTGGTGGCACCGGGACAGGCCGGCCGGTTCATTTGAGACTCACAAGCTACGCATCGTCGATCTGAACGTTGATGCCACCTCTCGAATCAGACGTCATTTCGTCAGACCTCGCCAGCCGATGCGGACATCCTGCCACAAACGCCCCTACTTACTCCGTCCGGAGTCCGGCGGTGAGAACCGCCAGACTTCGTCGTCTACGAGCGTCGGGTCCGGGGCGGCGAACGACGCCTCGCGATCGCCGCCGAACGTGAAGATCGACGGCCTCATTCCGCCTGGCCCACCGGCGACGACCAGCGAATCGAAGTCGTACTTGACGTCCTCGGAACCCTCTGCGTTCCAGGGCGAGTCGCTGATCTTCTCCCAGTTCGCGCCATCGCGACTGATCCAGACATCGGCCGGGTGCGCCGGCGCGAAGGGTGAACCGATCGGAAAACCGAAGCCGCCGAAGCAGACGATCGTGTCCTGCAGCACCTGACACTGGTGACCGGGCCGGGCGGACCAACCCGCCGCGGACGTGACCAACTCCCATGTCGCTCCGTCCTGGGAGCGCCAGACATCGTTGAAGTACGGGCACTCGAGGAGGCCCATGTTGAAGTCACACAGGAAGCCGTCCTCGCCGCCGAGCAGGTAGAGATACCCGTTCTTCTCGACGACCGCGGCGCCGGCTCGAGCGGGCCAGGGGGCTGCGTCGGTCACAAGCTCCCAGCTGGCTCCGTCTCTCGATCGCCATACGTCGTTGAACAGCACGCGACCCTGGCCGCCGA
>Ga0316196_10000869_pt1 | contig 12590 bp, 10 predicted proteins | sample Eddsed2cm_MG_FD_204938 | JGI IMG/M metagenome (GOLD analysis project Ga0316196, IMG submission 204938) | Coastal sediment microbial communities from Maine, United States - Eddy sediment 2 cm | ecosystem: Environmental > Aquatic > Marine > Coastal > Sediment | place: USA: Maine | collected... | reverse complement strand
GCACCATCCCCCTGGAGGACAAGGCCTTTGACGTTTTGACCAACCAGCCGGTCAGCTTCGATATCTTCAGCTCGAGTTACCGCAGCGGCGACCGCAGCGGCGACCTGGTTCGCGTCGATGACTCCTTCACGGCCCTGCCACCGCTTCAGACAGTCGTGCAGTATGGGAAAAAAGGGGCTCAGAAGGCCATCCCGGTCAAAATCGAGGCCGAGTACACCGAAGTCGGGACCCTGGCACTCTGGTGCCGTTCACGCATCAGCGAGCATCGCTGGAAGCTTCAATTTCAGCTGCGCGAAACCGCGACACCCGAGGCGGCTGACGATGCCCAGATTTTAGAACTGGCGGTCGTCAAAACCGCCCGAGATCTCCTTAACCGGGTCCTGAGCGGTGATGACAAATCCGAAGCGGAAAAACTCGCCAAAAAACTGAGCCGGACTGTCGATCTACCCCGAGACGACTGGCCGTTGGGGTTCATCCGCAGCCTGGCCGACGATCTGCTGGACTTGACGCCGCCTCGCAACAAGGGACCTGATTTTGAAAGCGCTTGGATGAACCTGCTCGGGTTCTGCCTGCGACCGGGCATTGGCGAGAGCCTGGACAAACAGCGCCTGCAACGGCTCTGGAAACTGTACCAGAACGGGCCGGTGCACGGCAAAAACCCCCGGGTGCGGCTGGAATGGTGGATCATGTGGCGCAGAGTTGCCGCCGGACTGACGCCGGGACAGCAACGCCAGTTCTTCCAAGACCTCTCGGCGGTGTTTTTCGAAAAAAAAGCCGCCGCCAAGAGAGTTACCCCCCAGGAACGGCTGGAAATCTGGATGACCGCCGCCAACTTGGAAAAACTCTACAGTAAAGACAAGGTCCGCCTGGGACGTCAACTGCTCACTGAAATATCGCCCAGAAAGCCCAAATCTCAGCACCTCTGGGCGCTTTCCCGACTGGCTGCCCGTGAACTATTGTACGGTCCGGCAGATCGCACCATCCCGCCGGATGAAGCCGCCCGCTGGATCGACCAGCTGATCGACTATTCCTGGTCGAATCCGACGATAGCCGGCCGGACCATTTCACAGATCGCCCGCAAAACCGGCGACAGGGCGCGGGATCTCGACGAAGAGATGCGAAATCGGGTGCTTGACTGGATGGCGGTCAATGAACTGACAGAGGATTTGAAGCGCCGCATTATGGAGATCACACCCCCGGCCCGCAATGATCAGATGGCCATGTTCGGCGAATCCCTGCCCCTTGGAATCATCCTGAGGACATGCTGACGATTGTACCTGATCGGTATGCGGCCAGACACTGGTAAATCAACAGCGCTGCCTCATCTGATTGACGCTCGTTCCGAGGTCAGGCGTTCGTGCAGCAGTATAACTGTTTCTTTGAAGGCGTTGACGCAACTGTCGACAACACCGCGCAGATAATGCCGCATATCAACCGTTTTCATGGAATCAGATTATTCCCTGAAGTTGGACGGATCCAGTTTGTATCTTTTCATCAGTTCATAAAGATCGGCGCGGTATTTGCCGGCGAGTTTGGCGGCCTGGCTGACGTTGCCCTGCGTGAATTCGACCAGTTGCAGCAGGTAGTTTTTCATAAAGTCGTCTTTGGCCTCTTTGAGCGGTTTGATGCATTCATTGTCGGCTTCGCATTTTGGCAGGATCAAATCAGCACCGATCTCATTGCCGGCTCCCATGGCGACGGCACTTTCGATTGTGTTCTCGAGTTCACGGACATTGCCCGGCCAGTGGTGACGGAGAAGTTTCTGCAGAGCGGCGGATGAAAAACCGGTGATCTCCTTTTTCATCTCGGAAGCATATTTTTTGAGAAAATGTTTTGCCAGAAGCGGAATGTCATCTCTTCTATCCCGCAGGGGCGGCAGCTGGATCCGAATCACGTGAATACGGTAATACAGGTCTTCACGGAAATTTTTGTTTTCGACTTCCTGCTCGAGGTTCTTGTTGGACGCCGTGATGATCCGCGTGTCGACCTTGATGGTCTGATGACCGCCGACCGGAAAGAATTCGCGTTCTTCCAGCACACGCAGCAGCTTGCTTTGCATGCTCAGAGGCATTTCAGAGATTTCATCCAAGAAGAAACTGCCGTTGTGGGCCTGGACGAAGAGACCTTTCTTGTCGCTCACGGCTCCACTGAAGGCCCCTTTTTTATAACCGAACAACTCACTCTCTAAAAGGGTTTCCGGAATTGCTGCGCAATTGATGGCAACGAAAGGACCTTTTTTTCTGGGGCCGGAAAGATGCAGTGACTTGGCGATCAGCTCTTTTCCGGTTCCGCTCTCTCCTTCGATGTGAACGTTCGAATCGGTCTCGGCGGCTTGGGCGACCTGCTCCAGGACCCGTTTCATGCCCTCGCTTCTGCCGATGATGTTTTTGAAACCGAACTGAACAGCGCAGATATTTCGCAGCGTGTTGACCTCTTTGGACAACTCGCTTTTCTCCAGGCAATTCTGAATCTGCAACAAAAGCTCCTGATAGTTGAACGGCTTGGTCAGGTAGTTGGCAGCGCCACGCTTCATGGCTTCCACGGCACTGTTGATACTGCCGTGAGCGGTCAGAATAATGATAGGCAGATCCGGGTTGGCGCGATGAATATCATCCATCAGCGTGATGCCGTCTTCGTCTTTTAATCTCAAATCGACCAACGCGAGGTCGATGTCGTTGTCCCCCAGAAAAGTAAGGGCCTGATTCGAATTGAGCGCCTTGAAAACGCGATAGCTTTCGGCCTCGAGTCGCATCTGGATCACATTCAGAATATTGCGGTCATCATCGACCACCAGGATATTGTTCATGAGTTCCTCTTTGACTGCTTATTTGGATTCAAGGAGTGACTTCGCGTTTTTTTTCCTCGATTTTAATATCCACTTCCTTGAGTTGGTCGATGTTTTCCTCCAACTCTTTGATCTGTCGATCCTTGTTTTCCTCCAACTCTTTGATCTGTTGATCCTTGGCTTCGATGGCCTTTTCGTAATGATCTTCTTTGGTCTCGCTGATTTTCTGTTTCTGCACCTGAAGCTTTTTCACTTTTTTAAGCTGATCTCTGAGTTGGTCCCTGGACCGGGCCAATTCCTGATTTTTAGCGCTCAACACACTCTCCATGTCCTGCAGGTTCCGCAAGACCATAATCCACATTTCGGCCTGAGGCTTGAGCGGGCTTTCAGGATACCGGTTCACGAGGGCCCCGAAAGCCTCGCGGGCTTTTGTGAAATCATGTTCTGGATTTTCGGGATGACTGTATATGAGGCCGATCTGAAACAGGGCCCGGTCTCCCAAAAGCTGGGGATAGAGATTCAGTACGGTCCGGCTCTCTCTCAGCGAGGCGCTGAAATTTCCTCTGCCCAGATAATAGTTGGCCGTCGCGAGGTGTTCCTCCGTTTTCCAGCGCTCCGGCGGATACAGGCAGCCGGCCAACAGGCAGGTTAATATCAGGCAGCCGGCAATGCGAAATAGAAGGTACTGCCGCTTCCCGGCGCACTTTTGGCCCATATTTCACCCCCGTGATCTGAGATGATGTGTTTGGCGATGGTCAACCCCAGGCCGGAACCGGCGGCCTTGTGTCCGTTGGTTTCGACCCTGGAGAATTTTTCGAAGATGATTTTCAGCGACTCGGCGGCAATACCGATGCCGGTATCGGAAACAGCCACGCAAACAGCCTTTTTTGAGTGGTTGTAGGGCGCCGCCATGATGCGGACGTGGCCGTTTTCCGGTGTAAATTTCAGCGCATTGCCGATCAGATTATCCATCACCTGACTGATGCGCTCCTCGTCCATCATAATCAACGGTAATTCGGGCAGCGGCTTCAGTTCAAGCTGAATTCGCTTGTTCTGCGCAATCGGTGTCAGCTTCAGTACCGATTGTTGCAGCAACAGCGTCAAGTTGGCTTTCTGATAGCGATACTCCATCATGTGAGCTTCCATGCGGGAAAAATCGAGAATCCGGTTGACGGATCGGATCAGTCGCTCACACTCCTCCCGGGTTATGATCAACAGTTGCTGTTTTTTTTCCGGTGCGTTGGCGTAGGTGCCCTCGATCAGCATTTCAGAGGCTTCCCGTATGGCGGTCAGCGGGGTCCGAAGTTCGTGTGACAAGTGGTTGATAAAATCTATTTTCATCTCATCGAGCTGTTTGAGCTTTACGCTCATCGCATTGAAATCGTCGGCCAGGTTCTTGATTTCAGGCGGACCCTTCATCTCGGGGAACTGCACATAATTTCCCTTGGCAATTTCCTTAGTTTTTTTCTGAAGCAACACAATCGAACGGTTGATTCGGCGGGTGCTGAAAAATGATATCAGCGTACCGACCACCACGGTGAGTATCGCCGTGAACAGGGTCATATTCAATACCCGCGAACTGATCAAGCCGGCCGAGAGAATTTTCTCTTCGCGGCCCTTTTGAACAATGGCGATGATGCCGTTGAGCCGTAGGGCGATACCGTCCAGCAGCGCTTCGTTCTGCGTCGCATATTCGCGGCTCGGTTTTGAGTTCCCTTGGGACAAGCGCTTGTTTTCCTCATCGAATAAAGCGACATACTGGTCGTACAATTGGCGTGTTTCTGTAAAAAGTTCGATTTTGCGGTCTGTATCCATCCGATATTCATTGTCATCGAGCCCGGTTATAAAAAGTTCGCGAATTTCCCAGAACTTCTTTATAAAATCTTCATCCTTGGAGATATGGTATTTTTTTTCAAAACTGACCTGCGAAAAAAGCGACTCCCGCAGATGTTCCATCTGGGCGATGGTGGTCCCGTCGACCGCTGTTCCACGAATCAAGCGGTTTAACAAGTTGAGATTGAGGGACACGTAAACCCCGAGCAGAACTACCAGGAGCAAGATAACGACGTATCCGAGTGTCAGACGTTTTAAAAGAGTAAATTTCATTATTATCCCTTTTGGGACAAATATTCAACCAAAGCGGACCTCGCTTTGTAAATTAACGGCTATAGTACCCGAAAAATCGTTTTGAGGAAACAGCTTTGAGAATCTCGCCACCTAATTTTGACCGTATTCTGTGAATCCAAAGGTGTGCTGGATTCGAAAGGCCATTATCGACCGCTGCCGTTCGGGTGCGTTGTCTCAAGTATAGCTTGCCGCCAGCCGATATTTAATACCAATGACCCATGCAGCAAAGGGGATAAAAGCAGGTCTCGTGTCCAGGATCCCGCGCTTGCGATTTCCAGGAAAACTGCCGGACGGCAACCACCTTCTGAAGTTATATCTGGAATGGCATCTCATTCATATGGTGGCTGATGAATTCCTTAAGACGCTTTCCGATTAAAATTGGTGTTTTCCCGAACACCCGGCCGGAAAAAACAACCCTCGGACAGGTTTGTCGCGGCGCCTGCGCTCTATGCTTGGCCATCTTGATGGTATTGACCTTTTCGGGCTGCAATCAACCGCTCTTTAAAAACGATTTAGAGGCTATCCAGGCCAGAGGGGTTCTGAAGGTCATCACCCGCAACAATGGGACCTGCTACTACGAAGGACCGCATGGAGAGGAGGGGTTCGAATACGATCTTGTAAAAGCCTTTGCCGATTACCTGAACGTTAGACTTGAAATCCTGGTCATGGAAAACGACAAGACGATGGTCACCTCTCTTCTCAATGGCGAGGCGGATCTGATCGCCGCCGGTTTTATCGTATCGGATGACCTGCGTCGGCATCTGGCCTTCGGACCGATTTATCAGCAAATACAGCAACAGGTCGTGGGACGCCGTGACCGCACCGTCCTCAAAACTACCGCGGATCTGATCGGCAAGCCCATATGGGTTACCGCCGGCGGGTTTCAAGAAAAACGGTTGAACTTTTTAAAGAAAGAATACCCGGAACTGTCCTGGTTGTCCATTTCCGACTATGAATCAGAAGAATTGCTGGAAATGGCCGGTCAAGGCGTCATCCCGTTGATCATTGCAGAATCGACCACTATCGCGCTGAATCGGCGCTACCACCCGGAACTGACAGTCCATTTTGCTATTGACAAAGGTCAAAATCAGGCTTGGGTCCGGCACCCGCACAACTGGCATCTGGGTCGCGCTCTCCAGCAGTGGTTCGAGCTGCCGTCTACCGTTTCGCTGTTGGAGCGGCTCAAGCAGCACTATTATGGTCACCTGGAAAAATTCGATTATGTCGACATCACGACTTTCCGCAAACGGTTGGGGCACCGATTGCCGCCATTTCGTCAGTATTTCGTAAACGCGGCCCAGAAACATAGTCTGGACTGGACCCTGATAGCGGCGCAATCCTACCAGGAATCGCACTGGAACCCCAAGGCCAAGAGCTTCACCGGTGTCAGGGGGATGATGATGCTGACCCTCGCGACCGCGCGTTTTCTGGGAGTGAAAAACAGGCTCGATCCCAAGCAGTCCATTCACGGCGGCACGCGCTACCTGGCCCTGCTTCACAAGAAAATACCGGTGGACATTCCGGAACCGGATCGGACATTTATGGCTTTAGCGGCTTACAACGTTGGCTTCGGGCACCTGGAGGATGCACAGGCATTGGCGGTCGCACTCGGCAAAGATCCGAAAGCCTGGTCCGACATCCGTGCGACACTGCCGTTGCTGCGACTTAAGAAATATTACCGCGGGCTGACGCATGGATATGCCCGCGGGGCCGAGCCTGTCAAATATGTTGACCGAATCCGTACCTACCACAAAATTCTGACCCGCTGGGCAACCGAACAAGGCAACCAAGAGACCACGGCAGCCGCAGCCGAAAACCAACCGCCGCTCTGATTCTCACGCACTCTTTGCTTATCATTAATCGGTTAAAATAACAACGATGGTTGACCCCCTGGAAACATTCTTTGTTTCTTGGAGCCAAAACCGGAAACAGCCGCTGGCTCACCTGAAAATTATACACTGGCGTTAAAAGATGTTGCAAACCGCGTTGATTCTGAATTAAACCGTTCTATATTGCTTTGTATGAAGCTTCCCGCGCGGCACTCTGCCAATTTACTCCAAACGCGGGGGGATATTTTTTCGGAAGGTTGGATTATGCATGAATCTTTTCGTGGTCCCTCGGCAAATGGCACAGCCGGAAAATGGGTGTCAGGTATCTTTGGGCTCTTTGTCGTAGGGAGGAGGTCGAACCACCGATGGGCATGATCAAGGTTGCAATAGCGGGAATAGGTAACTGTGCGAGTTCACTGATTCAGGGGATCACCTATTACAGAGACAAGGATCCGGCAGATGCGACTGGTCTGATGCATTGGGATTTGGGAGGATACAGGCCTGGAGACATCGAAGTCGTTGCGGCATTCGATATCGACCGGCGTAAAGTCGGCCAGAAGGTTAATGAGGCGATCTTTGCACTCCCCAATTGCACCAAAAGATTTTATCCCGACCTGCCGCAGTCTGACGTTACAGTCAGCATGGGCCGAATCCTTGACGGCCTGTCGGACCACATGCGGGATTACGAAGACCGGTACACCTTTGTTCCTTCCGATGCTCCCGAACCGGAGCATAATGCTGTAGTGGATCTTTTCAAGAAAACCGGCGCAGAAATTCTCCTGAACTACATGCCGGTCGGCTCACAGCGCGCGACAGAATTCTATGCCGAATGCGCACTCGACGCCGGCATCGCCCTGATCAACAACATTCCGGTTTTTATCGCGAGTAATCCCCAATGGGCTCGACGATTCCAGGAGAAAAACATACCGATCATCGGCGACGACATAAAGTCCCAGCTTGGGGCCACCATCACGCACAGAGTCCTAACCGATCTGTTCAGGAAGCGGGGGGTTAAGCTCGAGCGAACCTACCAGCTCAACACGGGGGGAAACACCGATTTTTTGAATATGCTCAATCGTCATCGGTTGATGTCGAAAAAAGAGTCAAAGACCGAAGCGGTGCAATCCGTGGCGGCTCAGCGTCTGGAAAACGAAAACATTCACATCGGCCCGAGTGACTATGTCCCCTGGCAGAAGGACAATAAGGTCTGTTTTATCCGGATGGAGGGACAGTTGTTCGGCGGTGTCCCCATGGAAATCGAGCTGCGTCTGTCGGTCGAAGATTCTCCCAATTCGGCCGGAGTCGCCATCGATGCGATCCGGTGTGTCAAACTCGCACTGGACCGCGGCCAAGGCGGTGTTCTCGAAGGCCCTTCGGCGTATTTTTGCAAACATCCACCGCGTCAATTCACCGACGACGAAGCGTTTAGCCTGACCGAAAATTTCATATCTCTGTTTCCGGCAAAAGACGATGCAGAGACCGACTATCCTCAGCAACGCGAACCTCTGTCCAATTGATAAATGGAGGACGGAGATCATCAGGCAGGCAAGGACCGGTTCTGAAATCCAACGCAACTCCTGAATTGTTGACATGACGCTTCGCAAGAGTTTTCTGGCCGAACCCTACTACCGGTGGCTCGATAAAAGGATTCTGCCTTATGTCAATCGCCTGACGCTCAGCCCAAATCAGTTCACGCTGGTCGGCCTCCTTCTGGCCACTGCCGTTCCGATCGGTTTTTTCCTGCACCCTGTCATCGGTCTTCTTTTTATGCTTATTTCCGGTTTTGCCGACACATTGGACGGTCTCTTGGCCCGCCGTCGGAACGCTGCATCGGTGTTCGGTGCTTTTTTCGACTCTACCCTTGATCGGATCTCGGATTTCTTCTACCTTTTGGGTTTCTGGATTCTGTTCTGGAATGCTAACCGGTTTATTCTGGCCAGCGGCCTGATCTTTGCGAGCTCATTCGCGACGGTCATGATCAGCTATGTCAAGGCGCGCTCGGAAGCCCTCGGCGGCACCTGTAGCATCGGTTGGATGGAGCGTGGCTGGAGAACGGTCTACCTTCTCATCTGGGCCTTTCTGGTTTGTGTTCTGCCGCCCTTTGTGGACCTGATATTGTGGGCAGGCCTTGTTCTATATTTCGTGCTGACATCCATCACCGTGCTGCAACGCATCATTTACAGCCGTATGGAATTCTTGCGCTCAAAAGGATAGTCGGCCGACGAGGGCTGTCCCGTCCAATGTCAAATTCTTGACATCCTTAAACGACAACAATTAAAATTATCTCAATATTTTAATTAGTTAACTTTTTAAGTAAGTTGGCATTAATTTTGTATATAATTCGTTTACGTCCGTTTCATCTTCATTGATGGCTTCTGGAGTATGGCGGACTTCAGAAGCACGCCTCCTTTCGGACGCCCCCGGAGCCGATCCGGCTCCGGGGGTACAACCACCTGCTGATAAGCACGCATTCAACACCCACCTCCCCCCATTCTCCCACACGGCGAACCGATCACCTTAAACAAATCAGTGATTTAAATGAAACCGGGGATGGACACTATCCAACGTTCCCGCGGGAGCCGAATCCTCAGGCTTTTAGTATCTCCATAAAGGGTATTGCAAACCATTAAAAATACACCTATATAGGGGTCATTTTAGGGTCACGGTAAGAAATAATTCCACAAGATTGCGCCGGATTTGGGTTCGGCTACAAGGCACAGCCAGCGGCGCATATTGAGATACGTGTCGGTGGATGTAACGCAGTAGACGGGCCAAAAGACAAGCAAGATGTGGATTTATTTTTTGCTGGGGCCCTTAATATGCGCACAGCCGGTCAATGAGCTGTCATTTCAAATCCTGTCGACATAAAACCGGACCTTCCAACTCCAGAAGGTTGATATCGTCTTATTTATCGAAACGCCGCATCACACGGTGACCATCACAACTCGTTTCACTCACAATGGACGCTTTCTCCATGTCATTTCTCGATCACATCCCCGCCATTTTGCGGATTGCCCTGGCTTTCATCCTGATCCTGGTTGCTATTCGTAAAAAAGTCAGCCTCGGCAATGCCCTCACAGCAGGAGCGCTGGCTCTCGGACTCTCATTCGGCTTGGGGCCCCTTGAGATCCTCAAGTCAGCCCTGCTTTCCGTGACTCAACCCAAGACGCTTGCTCTGGCCGTCATCGTTATGCTGATCCTGGTTTTCAGTCACAGCATGGAGGTAGCCGGCCAGATGAACAGATTACTCGACAATTTCCGCGGTCTGGTGAGGCGCCCATCGCTCAACCTCATTGTCTTTCCCGCCCTGATCGGCCTGTTGCCGATGCCGGGCGGCGCCATATTTTCCGCACCAATGGTCAAAAACCTCGGCCATCGCCACCTCCTGAAGAGCGACCAGTTGAGCTACCTCAATTACTGGTTCCGTCATATTTGGGAATACTGGTGGCCGCTCTATCCGGGTGTGTTGCTGACGACCACCATTGCGGGCCTGAACCTCTGGAGTTTTGTACTGGTTCTCTTCCCGCTCACCCTGGTGGCACTGATGGCGGGCTTCCGGCCCTTAAGGGGTGCCCTGGCCGAATCCCTTTCTTCCGCAGTCGAAGCCGACCGAGCTGGCTTGCGTCCTTTTCTGGTTGAATTGTCGCCGGTATTGGTGGTGATTTTCGTGGGAATGGGTCTGGGTATTCTGCTGTCGGCTCTGACAGACGCCGGAAGCTTTGTCATTGCCAAAGAAACCGGGCTGATTGTCGCCTTGATCCTGGCCATCTCCAGCGTTTGGTACAATAATCGTTTTACGGCTGCCCGGCTGCGAACCGTCATTTTAAACCCCAAGCTCCTCGGTATGTTTTACATGGTGACATCGATCCTTATTTTCAAGGGCATCCTCGAAGACAGTCGCGCCATCGAGGCCGTCAGCCGCGAATTGATACGCTGGCATGTTCCGCTGGTGCCGATAACCATGCTGCTGCCATTCCTTGTGGGCGGGGTGGCCGGAATCACGATCGCCTTTGTCGGCACAACCTTTCCGATCCTGATCTCCCTGATCCAGACGATGGGACACGGCCACCTGCTGCTGCCCTACATGATGCTGGCTCTGGTCAGTGGCTTTGTCGGGGTGCTGCTCTCGCCCTTACACCTGTGTCTGCTCCTGTCCAATGCCTACTTCAAAACCACGCTGACATCAGTCTACCGGCTCCTGTGGCAACCCTGCACGATCCTGATTTTGGCCGCCGGTGTCTACTTCGAGTTGATGTGTTCTCTTTTAGGCCGTTAATCCGAGTTGGTTTCCGTCCATAAATGGCCCTTTTCCGCAATTTCGGCGTCAATCGGCGGAATCGCTTGTGCGGCGTACAGGAGTACGCCTCCGCGCAATTCCGTGATTTCCTTGAACTTGCAGAAAAATGCTCATTTCTGGATCGGAAACTTACCAGTGCCCTTAATGAAACCGTGGATGGGCACGAAGCAATCAATTGTTGAATAAATTCATGTTAGGCCGCATGGTCAAATCGGGCGGTGTCTGAAAAAAGGATCTGAGGATTGACCGGATCGCCTCCATGTCGGATGCGTTGAAGATCCGGGTGTAAAGGGTGTGACCGAACCGGAAATTGGCGGCAAAGTAAAGCGCGAATTTCTTGAAACGCCGAACGGCCCGGACATCGTCGAAATACAGCGGCAGGAGATCGGTCAGCCGCAGCGCGGTGCTGCCGTAGATATTCGGTCCTACGGACAATCCATTGGCCCACTCGGAAAAAACCCATGGACGGGCCACTGCCATCCGTCCGAGGGCAATTCCGTCGCAACCGGTCATCGACAGCATTGTGATACAATCGGCCCGACTGAAAACATTACCGTTTCCAAAAACCGGAATCGAAACCGCCTGTTTAACCAAACCGATATATTCCCACCGCGGCGGTCGTGAGCGACGATCCGGCGCGACGCGGGGATGAAAGGTCAGGGCATCGGCTCCGGCCGCCTCGAATCGACGCGCCAGATCAACCGCCGCCAGAGGACTATCCTGCCAGCCGGTGCGAAACTTGACAAAAACAGGAATCGAAACCGACCGGCGCACCGCTTTCACAATTGCGGCTGCCAAAGACGGCTGCTTCAGGAGTGCCGCTCCGCAACTCCGGCTGCAGATCGCAGCAACCGAACATCCGAAGTTGAGATCGACCCCGAAAAACCCCGCCTCTTGAACGGTACGGGCTGCCCTGGCCATGGTCGCCGGATCGAAACCGACAATTTGACAGACCAGATGCGGCAACTCTTGATCCCTCCAGCGGAACAGGTCTGACGCCTCACGATTTTCATGAGGAATCCTTCTGGCACTGCACATCTCGGAAAAAAGCAATCCAAATCCACCGAAAGAGGCCAGCAGTTCACGCATGGCGATGTTTCCCAGATGGGTCATGGGTGCCAGAACCAGTCTCCCGGATATCGTACGGTTGCCGACGGTCAGGGGCTGATTCAAAAATTCTGCGAGTCTATCACGCATTTATTTTCCACATCAGAGATTTGCAGAGATGCAATCTGAAAAGATTCATATCTTGTCACGCGAGGTAGGACAAGTGAAGATGAAAGCGATAGTGGACTCAATATTCATTTGTCTCAAACCGTCTGGAATGATATGGTATTAGCCCAAAACGTTTTTCCGGGGAGCAATAAAATGGGATTCAACGACGACTTCATTGATCCGCTGGTCGAGGAAATTTTGACCGATGTTGCCGGATCCTTTTTTGAAAACCGGCGACAACTCGACGAAAAAATCGACCTATTCCATAGCTACGTGCAGGCACTTCGCCTCAAAGAGGCTGAGGTCGGGAACCCGGCGGCCCTTCTCAACCATCTGC
>Ga0316196_10000866_pt1 | contig 12597 bp, 15 predicted proteins | sample Eddsed2cm_MG_FD_204938 | JGI IMG/M metagenome (GOLD analysis project Ga0316196, IMG submission 204938) | Coastal sediment microbial communities from Maine, United States - Eddy sediment 2 cm | ecosystem: Environmental > Aquatic > Marine > Coastal > Sediment | place: USA: Maine | collected... | reverse complement strand
TCACCGCGTGCTTTACTCCGCCAATCGCCCTGCCCGCTGCGCGCTCCCTGCCCCGCAGTCCCCATTCGGTAGCGGACATTTCTAACTGGCAGAACCACCGGACACCAACGTCTGGTTTTGACATCGGCTCTCAGCTTGATCCCGATGGGCCAAGAGAGATGTCTCTGCATGTGAGGGATAGATATCAGTCGATAGCGTACGCGTCATGCGCAGAGCGTCGGCTCTCGAGCTCATGAACAAGGCACTGTCACTCCGAGAGCTGCTTTCGCAAGACCCGAGTCGAGCCTAGCCGACGCCAAACAGCTCTTCTCGCGCGGTTTCGCAGATAGCCATGACCGCTGGGTTCTTGAGACGTCGCTCGGGGGAGATCGCATAGAAGCGCGCCCGGATCTCTTGGGCTCGCCCGACGACCTGCACTCCGTACTGTCGCTTCACCTCGACCTCCACGACCGACGGCGTTGGGAAGATGCCGATTCCGTCCTGACCGAAGGTCTTCATGAGCGCGCTGTCGTCGAACTCTGCCACGATCTCCGGGCGCAGCTCGTTTTCTTCGCACCACTGGATCACCCCACGACCCAGCGCCGTGTTGCTGGTGGGCATGAGCATTGGTGCTCCGTCCAACGAGCGCGGGAAGGTGCGCGTGGCCGTGGCGGCGAGGCTGCGTTCGGCGAAGAATGTCACGCCACACTCTCCGAGGAGATGGTTGAATGCCTTGATGCCGCTGCCCGGAGGGCACGGCGTATCGGCCAACACGACGTCGATACGGTGGGTGCCAAGCTCGCCTATAAGTCGGTCGAATCGGTCCTCGGAGCACGCCAGATGCACGGGGGTAGGCAAGCGGAGCGCCGGATCGAGGAGGTTTCGAACCACGAGTTTGGGCATGACGTCGCTGACGCCTACGGCGAGGCGCACGGGTCGGCCGTGTGATTGACCGCTCAGCGCATCGAGCAACTCCTGCCCGATTGGGAAGATTTCGTCCGCATAGCGGTACGCAATGTGCCCAGCTTCCGTGAGCTCGAGTTTGCGGTGGCTGCGGTCGAAAAGGTCATGACCCAAGGCATCCTCGAGCTGCTTGATCTGAACGCTGACGGTAGGGTGCGAAAGTCTGAGCCGACGGCTGGCTGCTTGAATTCCGCCCTCGCGGACAGCCATCCAGAAGTACAGGAGGTGGTGGTAGTTGAGCCACTGCATCGGGGTTCGTAGATTTTCTCTACATAAATATGACGAAATATCTAGATTGTCAACACGTGGGCTGGCCGCAGATTCAAAGGCATGAAACGCGAAAGGAACTCAACCATGACCATTCTCTCATCGGCCCTAGGCCATTTCACACTGGCGGCCGCCTTCTCGGTCGCAATGCTCACCCCTACTTCGTTCGCAAGTGCCGAAGGCCCACCTGACGACGGTTTGAACGGCGAATTCTTGGCAAGCAGCGAAGGCCCCGCCGACGACGGCTTGAACGGGGACGTCTTCGCGCGTGTGTGCATACCCGACTGCGGGGATGGGGTGCCAAGATAGTTGGAGAAGGACGATGCGTCGTCGCCCCGGCGCAAACGACCGAAATTGCCGGCAGGTTATTTCATCTCAGCTTCCACCCTGCCGGCAAACTCTACCCTTATCTTCAACTTTGGGGGCAACCGGAACGGGCGGAAACGGCGGGGTGGCCTTCACCAGCTTCGAGTGGACCGAGCTGAACGGCGACGCCCCTTGGTTCTTCTAGGTCGGATCTTCCCGTTAGCTGTTGGCGCCTTATAAGGGCGAAGTGAGTTACGAGGAAAATCGGGTGTGGTGTGAGAGCGGCCTGGTACGAGAAGCAAAGGTCACCAAACCGGTCACTGACCGTAGGCGAGATGCCGGACCCCACACCGGGACCGGTCGAGGTTTGCATACGCGTGGCGGCCTCGGGGGTGAGCTGATAGTCGATATAAACGCCCTTTCAGCTTCGCGCTCTACGCGACATAATCTCTAGTACCGCGAAATTCGGCGCTCATCGTCCTCCCGATGGGCTAAGAGAGCTGCACGGTTGGGTCTACGACCTTTCGGACGGCATCTTGCGTGACCTCGGCGTGAACACATCCGACACGAGACACCTCGAGCAGATCTACAAGTACGACATCAGGGAGTAGCGCCGCACTGGACCCGGGTGGTCGTGTCCCAACGGGTCCGCTCGATCTCCGAGACTGCGATCGCATCGATGAGCCGAACCCGTGCCATCGCAGCCTGCTGCTCACGGAGATTGACGAAGATGAGATTGCTCGACCCGACATCAAACCGACGACGCTCACCCTCGGCAAGCTCTGCAGCGGTGTCCACCACGTCTCCAGTGAGCCGCACTCTTTCGTCGGCTGCTCGCACCGCCGAGCCTGAATCGCGGACGCGGGCGCGCAGCGTATCCTCGATGAACTGAACCTCAGCCGTGCTTGCGGCCACCTTGGCGCGGGCGGCGCTGGCTCGGCCACGTTCGTCCCGAAAAATCAGGGGCATCGAGAGCTGAACGCCCGCCTTGAACACGTTCCCAGGGAGGGTGTTGTCCTGTTCGGTTCCGGTCAATTCCCCGAGGTCACGCGAGTACTCGAATAGGCCGTCGAGCTCGGGGCCGAGCTGATTGCGCGTGAGCTTCACGTCGACCTGGGTAGCGCGGAGCTCGGCGCGGGCTCGTGCGACATCGGGATGACAAGCGAGCACGCGGTCCATGACCTGGTCTTCCCTCACTTCGAACGATTGCGATTGGACGAGCTCTTCGGGAAGGCGCTCTGCAGTGGGCACGATGGAGTGCCCGGCATCGTCGCGCATGAAGAGCGAGAGCTCGAAGGAAGCCTGCTCGAACCCGCGCTGCGCGGCGACCACGTATGCGCGCCGCTCGAGTAGGATCCGTTCGTTGTCGGTGACGTCAAACTCGGCAATCGAGCCCGCGGCGAGGCGGCCACGCAACTGCGCATCACGCTGCTGGGCCAAATCGAGTAGGGAGCGAGCCACCTCGAGCTTTTCTCCGGCGCTCACCCACTTCCAATAGGCGCCGGCGGCGGCGAGCTCGAGATTCAGCGCAGCGCTCGATAGCCCCTCGCTTGCCGCCTCCTGAAGCTCGAGCGCGCGAGTGCGCTTTGCGCGGTCCTCGTCGATGAGACCCCCGCGCCAGATGGGAACCTCGATGCCCGCACGAACCTCGCCTCCCGAGAGGGTTTGGTTGTCGCGATAGGTGGGCCAGCGCTGGTTGATTCCGCGTCCGATCCGGTAACCGGCATAGATCTCGGTGCCCCAGAGCGTCGTCGGCTGGCGAAGCTCAGCGTCCGCCTGACGGAGATCGTAGTAGGAGCCCGTGAGGAGGCCGACATCTCCCTCGAGCCGGGGATCAAACGCGCCGCGCGCTGCGGTCGTGTTCCCCTCGGCCTCGCGAAGACGCTCCACCGCCTTGCGAATCCGGGGGTCGTGCGCGCTCACCGACTCGAGCACGTCCTCAAACAGAAGAGGTGGCTGCGGCGAATCGTCCGCGCCGGCAGCGATGGGAACCGCCAACCCGATGAGTACAGCCCAGCGGGACAAGACCTTCACTTCTTTGCCTCGCCGGTATTCGCGAGCGGTGGTGGGTCGGTGGTCGGGGGAAACCCGTTGAACTGACGCCACAGCTCGAATCCGAGCCGGACCCGGTCAAGAAGGATCCAGCCGTTCGCAAGGACACCCTGCCGCAGATAGCTCGCGGCAGGCCAAGGACTGTCCTCGGGGTCTGGGACGACGACGATGCGGAAATCGCCTCTACCGTCGTCCAAAGGATCCACGAACGCAACACGGCCGCCAAAGGTGCCCACCGCGACGGAGGGCCATCCCGAAAACTGCACCGCAGGCCAACCCTCAAACTGAAGACGCACCGCTCGACCGGGCTGGATCAACGCCGCATCGTTGCCATCGACGTAGAGAGAGACAGCGCGGTCTTTCGTGATCGGAACCAGCACGGCGAGTACCTTGCCGCGAGTCACCTGCTCACCACCAAGCCGTGCGACCACCCGGAGGATCGTACCGTCGACGGGCGCCACGATGACCTGCGCCTCCTGGCGGGCGATGTCGACTTCGAGCCTCGCGAGCCCCCCGTTGGCGGAGGCGACCTCGGTTTCGGCGCTTCGGAGACCAGCCTCCGCGTTCTCGATTTCGGCATCGGTGGACGCGACGACTCGGCGGAAAGCTGCACGGGTCTGGGCGAGCCTGTTCTTTGCAGCTCTGAGTTTGGCTTCGGCGGAGGCCACCTTGGCGCGGCTCTGACGGGCGGCGAGCTCCGCTAGCTCGAGGTCTCGCTGCGACGCGAGGCCGTCCCGCCGCAGGTCCTCCTGCCGATCGAAGTTGAGCTGATTGGTCTCGAGCTCGGCCTCTGCCGCCGACAGCTCCTGTCGAACGGACGCGACCCCCTGCTGGGCGATGGCGATGCTCGACTCGGCACCGTTGATCTCCGCGAGCCGAGAGCGTCGAAGCGACTCGACCCGGTTGGTGAGCGTTTCGAGGCGCTGCCCCTGGGCGATCCGCTGGACCTCGACCGCGGAGCGCTGCGCTCCGAGTCGATCGAGGATACGGGCGTCATTGTCGGCGAGCTCCACGATGGGATCGCCCTTCTTGACCCTCGAGCCCTCTTCGACGAACCACTTCGAAATCCGCCCCGAAATGGTGGCCTCGATCGGCTGCTGTCGCTGATCTGGCGAATAGGCGACCACTCGACCGGTGCCGCGAATGTTCTGAGTCCACGGCGCCAACAGAGCCGCCATGAGAAAGGTCAGAAAGGAAACGACGAGTACCTTCGCCACGAAGCCTGAGCGCTGCGGCGATGGCACCTGTAGCCCCGCGGGCAGGCTATCGCTCTCGAAGCCGGTCCAGGCGCTGGGGTTGTTCTGGGTTTCGCTCATGCCGCTTCTCCGTGCGAGGACGTGTCCCCGGAGAGGTCGATCTTCAGGTCGGCTCGGTCGACGAGCTCCGGCTCATCGGAGACGAGCAGCACAGAGACGTCCCGAGGGGAAGTGAGCGCGTCGAACATGGCCACGCGCTCGTCGGGGCTGACCTGGTCGAGCGTGCGATCGAGGACGAGCACGGACGGGCCCCCTGCGAAGGCTCGAGCAATGGTGAGGGCGAGCGCCTGCGTTCGCGTCAGAGGCGAGCCGTCCGCCAAAAGATCGGTCTCAAGCCCATCGGGGGCATCCTTTACCCACTGATCGATCCCAGCGTGAGCCAAGGCGTTCCAGGCCCCCTCGGCTGTCAGGTCGGGGTTGCCGGCCCGGAGATTGTCTCCGATGCAGCCAGGCAGAATCTCGGTGCTGCGGACCACTGCGACACGCGCGCGGATGTCGTGAAGCGCTAGATCCCGTGTGTCACGACCGTCGATCTCCATCCTCCCCGACCGCGGCGGAACGAGGCCGAACACGGCCGCCACCAAGCTCGAGGTCACCCGCTCTGGAGCGCCCGTGAGGGAGAGCGACTGCCCTGCGCCCAGACGAAGCGAAATCGGAGGGAACTCCTCCTCCTCGAGTTCGATCTCGATGTCTTCCAACACCAGCTCCCCAATGTCGCTGCCGCTCCGCGGGGGGCTTTCGCCGCCAGAACGTTCGAGCGGCAGGTCGAAGATCTCACCTAGCTTGTCGACCGCCGCGACGAGATCGTAGAAGACCTCGACCTTGCCGCCGAGCTTGGCGATCGAGGCCACGACCGCTGTCACGATGAGCTCGGCAGCAACGAGCTGGCCAATCGAGAGCTGGCGCTCAATCACTAGGATGCCGCCCAGCGCGAGGAGCGCGACGCTCGCGACCACCTCGATGGTGAGGGCACCCATCAACTGCCTGAAGACAACCCGGAAGTGACGGTCTCGCTTCTGGAGGTAGCTGTCGGCGAGGAGCTCGGCGCGATGCGTCGCGAACTCCTGTCCCCCAGCGAGCTTGAACGAAAGGGGGTGGCGAGCCATCTCCTCGAGCCAGCCCGCAACTGCGTACTTCGCCTTGGACTCCGCCACGCTCGTCCCCGTCCCGCCGCGCCCGAGCGGGATCAGAACCACGACGGCTCCGAGAATCAGGATGATGTCGAACGCCAGGAGCGCAGGGTGGTAGAACGCGAGGACGATGAGGCCGACGAGCGCAACGAGCAGCGCGTCGATCCCGCCGAGCAGAAGGGACGCAACGCTCTTCTGTGTCGTGAACACGTCGAAGAATCGATTGAGCAGCTCGGGGCCGTTCGCGGCTTGCAGGGCGGGAGCGCTGACGCGCGGTAGCCGGCCGCTGATCTCCGCCACGATGCGGACGAAGAGGCGCCGCTGCAGCATCTCCGCGATTCGCACCTGAAGAGCGCGAAGAACCGCCGAGCCGATGAGCGCGACGGCCAGCAGGACGGTGAGCACGAACAGGGGCTGGAAGAGCGAACCGAAGGCGACCGTGTTCACCAACGACTGAACGGCAATCGGAACGGCCAGTGAAAGGAGCCCCAGCGCGACGCCGTAGATGACGATCACGATGATGTCCTCACGGTCGAGCTCCAGCAGCTGACGCGTCCGCGCGAGCGGAGTCGGGCGAGCGCGCACCGGTGGTTTCCCTGCGTTATTCACGAGTTCCAAAGCATGATATTTATTTCGCGCTTGTCAATACGCGAATTCTGTTTTATGTAATGGAGAGCGGCAGATGAGCTATGAGTATTGACCCCAGCACGCCACCCTGGACTTTTCTAAGCAATCACGGACACATACTACTGTGCGTGGCCCGCGATCCCAATATTCGTGTACGCGAGATCGCGCAGGCGGTGGGCATCACAGAGCGAGCCGTACAGCGAATCCTGGGCGAGCTGGAAGCTGCCGGAGTGATTTCGCGGAGCAGAAACGGGCGCCGAACGCACTACGAGATCGACGAAGAGCTGCCCTTGCGTCACCCCGTCGAGGCCGATCACACGATTGAGGAGCTCCTCAGCTTAGCCGGCTCGAAAGCCAGCTGAGCCTCATCCGAGCTCGAGGCTGATGCCGACGACGAGCTGGTAGTCGTTCTTGTCGATGGGGTCCACCGGATCCCCTGGGTTTGCCGGGGGCGGCGGTGGTCCGGGTTCCTCGGTTCGGAGGTACAGGAAGGCGATGTCGAGGTCGAGCACGCGCGTGAGCTCGATAGCAAGATCGGCCCTGCCGGTATGGTTGGTGTTACCGATCGTGGTCACGACCAGGTTCGTCAGCCAACTCATCGTGAGGTCGATGTCACCCGTAACGTCGAAGTCCCAGTGTATCCCGTCAGCTGAACTCGGAGACAAAAGGGCTCTGAGTTAAGAGACACTTTGCCGAGGGCAAGAGCCCTGCTGAGGAGTGTCCCATGCCAAGAAGGAAGAAACAATCGAGTGAGGCCGCAGTCCGTGACATCCGTCGCAAGACGGAGCATAGCCGAAACAAAGGCCCTCTCTCCGCGACGCCCCAGGCGACATAATATCTAGTACCGCGAAATTCGGCTGTAGACGCAATATAGAAGTGTCGGGTTTGTGCCAGATAGAAATGTCGGGTTTACCCGCCCCCTATGGACTCCGAGCTCGTCGTCATGAGCCGGCGCGAGATCGAGCGAGCGCACGTGATGCGTGCGATCCAAGAGCGTCGGCTTACCCAGAAACAGGCCGCTTCGCAGCTCGTGTTGAGCGTGCGTCAGGTGGAGCGGCTGTTCGCGCGCTACAAGCGCGACGGCCCCACTGGACTCGTCTCGCGTCGGCGTGGTCAGCGCAATCACATCTTGCCCGATGGGCTGCGTGAGGAGGCCCTGTGCATCGTCCGGACACGATATCCGGATTTCGGACCGACGTTGGCACACGAGAAGCTCCTCGAGGTGCACGGCCTTCGGATGTCGGTCGAGACGCTCCGAAAATGGATGATCGAAGACGGCATCTGGAAGACCCGTGCACAGCGTCGCAAGCGCATCCAGCAGCCCCGACATCGCCGTGACTGCTACGGCGAGCTCGTGCAGATCGATGGCTCGGACCACCACTGGTTCGAGGACCGTGGGCCACGAAGCGTGCTTCTGGTCTACGTGGACGACGCGACCAGCGAGTTTGATGGAGCTAAGGATGTGCGAATCCGAGTCCGCCTTCAGCTACTTCCATGCGACCCGTTCGTACCTTCAGCGTCACGGTAAGCCGGTCGCATTCTACAGCGACAAAGCCGGCGTCTTCCGCGTCAATGCGAAGACACCCAAGGCCGGCGACGGCTTCACGCAGTTTGGGCGCGCCATGAGCGACCTCAATATCGACGTGATTTGCGCCAATACGCCTGCGGCCAAAGGCCGCGTCGAGCGCGCGCACCAGACGCTTCAAGACCGACTCGTCAAAGAGCTCCGCTTGCGTGGAATCTGCACCATGGAAGACGCCAATGCGTATTTGCCGGAGTTCGCGGAGGACTACAATCGGCGCTTCGCACGCCCTGCCCGAAACGACCACGATGCGCATCGGTCCCTGACCGAGCGCGACTGTCTCGACGACATCTTTGCCTGGCAAGAAGAGCGGCGCGTCACAGCTCAGCTCACCGTGCATCACAAGCGCACGATGTACCTCCTCGAGCCTACCGAGGAGGCCAAAGCCGCAGCGCGCAAGCGCGTGACCGTGGTCGAGTACGAAGACGGGCGCGTGTCGATTCGCTTCCAAGGAGTCGCCCTCGCTGCGCGACCGTTTCACAAGGACGGCTGCGTGACCCAAGGCGCCATCGTCGAAAACAAACTCCTAAGCGGTGCCCTCACCGAGATTCGCAAGCGACAACAACAAAAGGAAAAGGAGTTCGTGAAGTCTGCCAAGACCAAGCGAGAAAAGCGCATCCTCCGCAAGAGGTTTGCGGGCTCCTTGGGGCCCTGAGCCACACGGTGCGGACGCCCTCTCAAGCCATTCGCCTCTTGCCCGACGGTGGCGTTCCCCCAGATGACCGGCGCCTCCCGAGCCGCGCACCGCCCCAAAAGCGGGTTCCCACCCCTCTTGCACCGACCCCCTACCCGACATTTCAATATTGGAGAGCTACCCGACGCCTGAAACTGGTTTTGACATCGGCGCTCATCGTCCTCCCGATGGGCTAAGAGAGTCCGCGAAGAGCGAGGCGGTGACCCTTCAGATTGTGCGCATCGACAGGGTCGGCGACGTGAACGCTTTTGAGAAGCTAGACGGGGATACCCTGAACGCCATCGCGACCGATCCCTTGTTAAGCTCCGCTCGTGTGCTGGAAGGCCTCTTTTTCGAAGCGGCGGTGGTGACAGAAGCAGACAGGGACAGCCGCTTCTATCAAGCGGCGATGCGGAGAGCTCACCCGAAAAAACACTGCCACTCTGTGGATGCGCCGAGCAAGCAGAGCGTGACCACGATCATGGGCATCTACCGTTCAACCGGGGTCCGGCACGTCGGCATCGTTGATTTCGACATCCTGCGGAAACCGGAGGAATTGGAGAACGCTCTTAGAGCCATCGAGCTTGACGAGCCTCAGATTCAGCAAGCAATGGCGGCGCGCGGCGTAGTCGCTGCGTCCGCGGGAACCGAAAGGACGTCTGAGGCGCTTGCGAAGAAAAGAGCCGTTCTCGAGGAACTTTCTACTCATTTCGAAGAGCTTGAGAGCACTGCAAGCGGCGCGGAAACAACAAACACCATCTCACTAAAGACACTCAACAGGTTGTTCAGCAAAGGCGCGAACCTTGGCGACCGTTGGACGAACCTGAAGAAGCTCGGTCGGAACGCGCTCAATGCCGACGGTAGAGCAAGTTTCGATGAACTCTCGCAGCTAGCGCGCGCCCGTGGGCTGTTCATTCTTCCCGCCGGCGAGCTCGAATCGATCTTGTCGGATTGCGGCGTGCCGCATCAGGGCGACAAGCGCGTGTGGTTCGAACACGCCATGAAGTTGCTACCAAAACTCACCGTGGATAACTCGGACCAGGTTTGGGTCTTCATCAAGGATATCGTCGAACATCTTACGGCCAAGCAGCCTGCCGCGGGCGCCTCCATCCAACAAACCCGGCACTAGCCGCCGCCGCGCCAGTGCGGGCGGAGCCAGCTTGCCGGGCAGCATCAGCGATCGTGCGGCGGCTCCTGTTCACCTGGATCCTGTGCCTCCTCAAAACCCCGTCGACCCCACAATTGTTGATGTTTCCACGCTCGAGGTCAGGCTCGCCTACCCCGATACTTCACCTGCTGTGCGCCCTGCGCGCGACCGCCAGATCGAGCCTGAAGCCGCCATGCGAGCCCGCGCTCGTGAAATCGCCCTGCTCGGCTGCGCTCGGCGATAGAAGAAGCCCGGCCGAAGCCGGGCTCTCTGGTGGTGGTGACCCCAACGGTGCGAAGTTGGAACCAATTTTCCGCTTTCATTGAAGAGTGGGACGAGCTTCGGATGGCAGCATGATGGGCTTCGACGACGGCAATCCATGCGCAGCTGCGCGTAGGGCGAAGGCGCATGCCGCGCTCAATTCGCGCTTGTCGAACCATCGGCAACGCACGTAAGGGTCCGAGCTCTGTCCGCTGGGTCACCTTCGCGATCATCGCGGCTCATATCTCGCGGGCGGACAACGTTTTGAGGAACGACAGGTGCGCAAGCTCTAGATTCATGAATTCCGATACAGGAATGACCATGGATGCTCCCGGCCGGACATAGAGCGTAACGATAACTTGAGTGACGCGACCGATTGACACGCTCGGCGATCGCTCTATCGCTAGCGCACAGTCGGTATTGCGATGAAGATTGATCACAACACAACAGAGTATAATGAAAATAAAGAAAATGATTCCCTGTTTGCTTTTGGCGGTTCCTCTCTCGAGCTGTAGCACGCAACAACGGAGCGCAACGCCAGTACCGCTTGTTGAGACAGTGCTGACCGCCGCGCAACAAGCCAAGCTTTCGCCTGACGAGGTGATTCGACTGCTTCAGGAAGGCAACACACGATTCGTCAACGGTGAGTTGACTGTTCGCGATCATTCCAAGCAAGTGCGAGCCTCGGCTTCGGGGCAGTACCCCAAAGCAGCTGTTCTCTCCTGTGTAGATTCACGCGTTCCTGTCGAAGACGTCTTTGACCGAGGTATCGGCGATGTCTTCGTTGCACGCGTTGCGGGTAACTTCGAGAATACCGACATTGTCGGCAGCATGGAGTTTTCCACGAAAGTTGCCGGCGCGAAATTGATATTGGTTCTTGGCCACGAACATTGCGGTGCGGTCAAAGGCGCAATCGACAACGTGGAGTTGGGCAATCTCACGTCAATGCTTTCGAATATTCGACCAGCGATTGAGGCCAACAGCGACTACCAAGGCGACAAGAGCAGCAAGAACCCAGAGTTCGTCCACCTTGTTGCCGAGGAAAACGTTCGCATCACGGTTCGCGACATTCTAGAGAAGAGTGAGGTGTTGCGTTCGTTGGTGGATGCTGGTGCACTCAAGATCGTGGGCGCCATGTATGACCTGGACTCGGGCGCCGTCACGATGGTTGAGACAAATCCTGGCGCAGACTAGGTGAGTGCGCGGGCTCACTGCCAGCCGATGTGTCGACCGGTGGCCAATTCTTTTCGATGTTGGTGGCTGCGATTGACCGAGGTGCTGGTCGACGATCTCGGTGGCTACGAACCTTCTCATGCAGCCCGGGCAGGTTTCTATCGAAGCACAGGCCGAGCTCGTAAGGCGGAGGAGTCCCATCTGCGCGCACTCACGTTGGCCACCAACGCTCCGGAAAAGCGGTTCTTGGAAAAGCGATTGCGAGAAGTCCAGCTTGGTGCGCTCAACTGACTCAGAAGTAGCCCTCGCGTTTGCGGTCTTCCATTGCCGTTTCGGAGAGCTTGTCGTCGGCACGGTTCCCGCGTTCGGTTTGGGCGACGACCTCTCTGTTACGCGGCCACACTCCATAAATACGAAAAACAATAAGCGATTTGGATAGCGCAATTAATCTTCTCTGGTCATATGTAGGTTCTCTCTACATAAATCAGCATGATTATCTGAATAGCCGACAGTTCGTCCGAGCCACATAGCTTCTGGTGTTACTCGAAAGGAGATTCGCCATGATTCGTATGAAAGCCGCAGGTCGCTTGGTCGCACTCATCGCCCTGGCCGTCGCCGCGCAGTCAGCGGTAGTAGGGAGCGTGGCCAACGGTGACACTGCTCGGAGCGGGTTCATGATCCCGGGGCTCGTCACGGCAGAGCCGTTCGGGGTTCGTCTTCTCGACGATGCGCTGACGGTCCGCAACCTCAGTGCGCCCGCCGCGACCGCTGTGTCCACCGATGGGCTTGTGGGCCTATTCGAAGTTGCTGACATCTCCACCGAGGGCAATCTCCAGCCGCAGTTTCCAGACTCGCGATTCCACTGGCCCCACAACCTCGACCCGAGCGGCGCTCCGATCGAGCTTCGCCAAGAACACCTCGTCCCCCTCGTACGGCTGTCGTTCTAGGTCATTGTGGAACCCGAGGCGGACACGGAAAGGCGAACATAGGAACTACTAACCCCTTTCAGCTTCGCGCCCAACGCGACATAACAACTAGTACCGCGCAATTCGGATGTAGGCCCCATTTAGTAGTGTCCTAATTCTCCCATTTTCAAATGTCCGGTTTTCGTGCACTCGGCATCGATGACGGACGATTTGACGACCTTGAGCACGCGAGAAATGGACCGACTGCAGGTAGTG
>Ga0316196_10000863_pt1 | contig 12613 bp, 11 predicted proteins | sample Eddsed2cm_MG_FD_204938 | JGI IMG/M metagenome (GOLD analysis project Ga0316196, IMG submission 204938) | Coastal sediment microbial communities from Maine, United States - Eddy sediment 2 cm | ecosystem: Environmental > Aquatic > Marine > Coastal > Sediment | place: USA: Maine | collected... | reverse complement strand
GGCGATTTCTATGACCCTGAAAAAAAGTATGGCATTGACCAGGCTGGAAAACAGCAGGGCAGCCATGAAATGATATTTGCCGGCATCAATGGCACCGAGAATGAGATACCATTTACTGAAAAAGCCGGCGGTGGGCGGCACACCGATCATTGACAGGGCGCCGACGGTAAAGGCTGCCATGGTAACCGGCATTTTTTTATACAGCCCTGCAAGGTCCTGCAGCTGCTGCCCGCCTTTTTTGTAAATAACAATACCTGCAAAAATAAAGAGACAGAGGGTCATCAGGGCATCATTGACGATGTGCAGGATAGCGCCGGTAAGGCCAGTGCTGCTGGCCAGCCAGGCACCGCCGACCATGTAGCCCACTTCCGCCACTATAAGATAGGTCAGCATTTTCTTGAAGTCGGTCTGGGCCAGGGCCAGGATGGAACCGCTGATTATAGCAATTACGGCCATCCAGACTATGGTTTCTGACAGACCGGCAACTTCATAAACATATTCAACAGAAAAAACCGACAGCATGATCCTGATCATGATATAGACTGACACCTTGGTGACCAGGGGCGCGACCAGGCAGCCGGCTGCAGATGGTGCATAGGTGTAGGCATTGGGCAGCCAACCATGCATCGGGAAAAAAGCCATCTTGATCCAGGTGCCTACCAGGATGAGCAGCAGGGCGATAAAAATTGCATTTAATGAGTACAGGTCGGGAAGAATGGTGAGCAGGTTGGCCATATTGAGAGAACCGGTCATGATGTAGAGATGGCCGACGCCCAATAGATAGAAGCTGGCACCGATTGTCCCCAGGATGACATAATTAAAGCTTGCAACCAGGGCCCGGTTGTCACCCAGTGCTATGAGCGCATATCCGGTGAGTGCGGAAATTTCAAGCAAAACATAGAGGTTGAAGGCATCACCTGTAACTGTCATGCCCAACAGGCCGGTAACCAACAGGACGAACAGAGTATAGAACTGAGGGATCTTTTCCGGCAGTTCCTGTTTGATGCTTTCTTTGGAAAAGATGACTGCAAGTAAACTGACAAATGAAACCGTTACCAGTACCAGTGCATTAAAGTGATCAATCACATACTCAATGCCAAAAGGCGGAGGCCAACCACCGAGACGATAGCTGATAGGTCCTGTTTTCATGACCTGGATAAGCGTTATGAGAGAGGCGGCAAAGGAGCCAAGAATTGCCAATACGGCAACAGGAAAACAATAGCGCCGGTTGATCAAGCCGACCATGTTGACCAGGAGCGCGCTTAACAGCGGGATGATGACCAGAAGAGCTGGCGCCTGTTCAACAATGCTCATTGCAGCTGCTCCTGAATTTCATCTTCTTCCAGGGAGTTGTATCGCCTGTGTATACCCAGGCAGATTGCCAGGGCAACTCCAAGCGTTCCAACAGATACCACGATGGCAGTGAGCATCAGGACATGGGGAAGTGGATTGGCATAATGGGCAACATCAATGGCCGCTTCAACAGCACCATGGCCGGAGCCGTGGGCGATAATCGGGATGCTGGCGTGCTCCTTGGCGCCTATGGACACATAAAAAACAATGATGGCTGTCTGGAAGATGGACATGCCGATGACTTTCTTGACCAGGTTGTTCTTGGCCAGCATGGCATAAAGGCCGATCATCATGAGCAGGATGTATATCCAGTAATTATAATCAGCAATAAGTGCGTGCATTACAGACCCTTGTCGTATTTACCGTGGGAAACAATATTTAAATAAATTGAAATAACGATGGCCATGACCGCAATGGCCACACCTATCTCAATACCCAGCATACCGTGGGACCGTGCCATGATCTTATCTGTTGCCGGCAGGATCTTGCTGAGCATGGAATAATCGAGGAAATTTGCACCCAGGAGCAGGCATAGAAAGCCGATTCCCGCATAGATCAACACCCCGATATTACCCAGCAGAACATTCCACCGTTCACTCATGATCCCCAAAACCACTTTGAAGTCATAGCTGATGGCCAGCAGAATAAAACTGGCGCCGAGAATGACACCGCCCTGGAAGCCGCCGCCGGGACTATGGTGGCCGTGTGCCACCACATAGAGGGCAAAAAGCTGGATAAAGGGAACGAGCTGTCTGGCAACAAACCGGATGATAGTATCCGGGTACCCTGCAGAAATGACGTAGGGTTCCGGGAGGTCACAGCGATCCTCTTTTTTGAAGCGGCGTAATATTGCTATAACGGCCAGGCCGGCTGTGAAAATTACCGCGGTCTCGAACATGGTGTCAAAGCCCCTGTAGTCAGCCAGGACTGAAGTAACCATGTTCGGTACATTTGTATCATGGAGTGTCTGGGTGATGTAGTAAGGCGAAACATGGAGACTGGCGGGTGTAAAAATATCGCCAAAGCCGGGAAAATCGGCCTCGGCAATTACGAGGACCAGGCCGGTGAGCAGTGCAGCCACCAGGGCGAAAGCCTTGGAAAGCATACGCCCGGATTTACGGACTCCGACTCTTCTGGTGGTTTGGTAAACTGCGGCAAAAAATAGGACAGTGCTGACTCCTGCCCCCACCGATGCCTCGGTAAAGGCGACGTCCACTGCCCCCATCTCTGTCCAGAGAAGACACATCAGGAAGCTGTAGGCCCCGAAAATAATAGCTGCACTGAGCAGGTCCTTAACCATGATGGTTGCAAAGGCGCAGATTACGATAAGGGTCAGTACGCAGAAATCTAGCTGCCAGATCATGGGCTTTCTTCCTCCGGCTTTTTAGTCCAGGGCTTAATGCCAGCCTCATAGCCGGCATCGAGAATAGCGTGGGTTGCAGTGGGGCTTGCCATGAAAATGAATACAGCAATCAAGAGAACCTTCAAGGCAACCAGCATGTTGGCCAGGTCGAATTCATGAAAGTTATAAAGCGCCAGCGGCAGGAGCATTAACAGCGAGGACAGGGTGTCCCCTTTGCCGGCTGCATGCATCCTGGAAAAAAAATCCGGGAAACGCAGAATTCCCACAGTTGTGGCAAAAAAGAAGATCAGACCGGCGAGCGTGAGCATTATCACTGCTATTGTCATTTGTCTTCCTCCGACCTGAACTTGAAACCATACCCACTGGAAGTAAGGTTTTTGCGATGGTGAAAGTAGCGGGAAGCTGCGATGGTGACTATAAAATTCAGCAGGGCGTACGCCAGGGCAATATCAACAAACATATCCACCCGGTGGTAGATGGAACCGATTATAACCAGGAGAATGGTGGTCTTGGTGCCTATCACATTGACACCCATGATCCTGTCAATGGCTGTCGGTCCCTGGATAGCCCGGTGCAAAGTCAGAAGAATCAGAAAACAGAGGGCAACGCCTATACCGATAAAAAAAGAATCCATATCAATCCCTTTCAAAAACCTTTGCCAGTCGTTCTTCCATTTCACCAGGAAGGCCGGCAGCAGCCTTGCGGCTTATAGCATGCACATAAAAAACCTGGCCTTCAATCCTGATGGTAATGGTACCAGGGGTCAGGGTAATGGAGTTGGCCAGGGCAACTTTGGCGATATCGGTTTTCAGCGTTGTTTTAAAGGTAACGATGGTAGGGTCAATCAGCTCCTTCATTTTCGGGTGCAGAGCCAGAAATGTTACATGCAGGGTGGAAAGTAATATCTGGTACAAAAGCCAGGGGAGATACAGCAAAAACCTTAAGCCAGTTGTGAAATGGCTGCGGCTTTGCGGATTATACATAAAGAGGTCTGCGGAAAGAAACGAAACCACCGCGCTGGAAATTACACCGAGAGTCAGATGGAAGAGATCGAATTTGCCCGAGAGCAGAATCCAGAATCCCAGCATGATGAAAAAAGTGTAGATATATCGCATATCTTATATCTGATGCTAGCTGTTTAAGTATTCAAACTATTTGTAACCGCAAACTCTTCCCTTCTCGATTTTCGGTTAAATACCGTAGAAAAAATAAATCATAGTCATCATGACAATCATATATAAGATGGTCATACCACTGCCCGCCCGGAAATAATCAATCGTCTTATACCCTCCGGGCCGCATGATGAGAGCATTTACCTGGTGGGTGGGAAGAATAAAGGTGTTTGAGCATGCCACCCCGACTACTAGTGCAGCCATCCGTGGATCAGCTCCGGCAGTGAGAGCCATCTTCATGGCCAGCGGCACCATAAGCACGGTGGCCCCGACATTGGATGCCACCAAAGTGAAAAAAGAGGTTAAGAGTCCGATGACCGTCAGCAAAACAATGGGAGAAACCGTGCCGATGGCCCCCATGATTGAATTAGCGATAAAGGCGGCAGCCCCGGTCTTTTCAAAGGCTATTCCCAAGGGGATAAGGCCGCCCAGCAAAAAGACGGTCATCCAGTCCACCGAATTGTAGGCCTCGTCAACGGTCATAACCCGAGTGAGGATCATGCCCAATGCTCCGGCAAGCAAGGCGATAGAAAGCTGCACATTAAAGACGAGAATCATGGTTAAGGAGACCACAAGGCAGCCGACCGCAATTTTCACTTTTTCGGTTTTGATGATTTCCCCTTGAACCTCTTCTGTAAAAACCAGGTCTGGTTTGTTCTTCAGGATATGAAACTTTTCCCAACGCCCCTGGAGCAGAAGGGCATCGCCCGGCTGCATGACGATATCGGAAATACCGGCGACAAAAACCTTGTTACCCCTGAAAATGGCCAAAGGATTTACTTGATAGCGCTTGCGAAATTCAAAATCCCGCATGGTTTTTTGGGCCAGTTCCGATCTCGGGGTAATAATGCCTTCAAGAATGCCGGCATTATTGGGCGACAGGTCTTCGGCAAAACTGCTGAGGTCTGACCGCAGCTCCCAGCCGAAATTCTTCGCCATTTTTTCAACAAATTCACGGGTACCAACCACCGCGATATCGTCACCGGCATTGATTTCAGTCTCCCTTTTAGGGGAGAAAAATTTTTGTTTTTGTGTATTTTGCGAGACAGCAACCACCGTGGTAAAATAGTGCGGGCGGATGGAAAGCTCTTCAAGAGATTTCGGACCAGTGAAGCTTTCAGGTATGTGCAGTTCAAAAAGGGTGCCCATGTCGCGGTAAGTGTTCTGCAGAACTACCGACATGGGGCCGCTTGTCTCTTCGCCTTGTCCACTCGGCAGAACCAGACGGCCTAAAAATATGAAGTATAGGAGTGCTGCAATAGTTAAGGCAACGCCGATTGGTGTGACGGCAAAAAGCCCGAAGGGTTCTACATTCGGGTCGGTAATCTTCATGACATCGTTTAAAAGGATCAAAGGGCTGGAGCCGATGAGGGTGATACACCCCCCGATGATGGCGCAATATCCCATGGGGATCAGTATTCGGGAAACCGGGATGCCGGTCTGCCTGCCGATGCGCCTTGCTGCAGGCATGAACAGGGCGGCGGCGCCGATATTCTGCATAAAACTTGAAATAAAGGCCACGGTGGAGGAAATAAGGGTGATTATTCTACTTTCGCTTTTGCCGGCAAATTTTAGAATGACCCGCGCCAACGAGTTCATGGCTCCAGTTTTGTCAAGGCCCGCGCCAATAATAATGACCGCTATAATGGAGACCACTGCGTTACTGGAGAGGCCGCTGATGGCCTCCTTGGGCGTAACCAGGCCTAACAACGGCAGAACGACCATCATGATAATGCCGACCACATCGACTCGGACCCATTCGAAAATAAACATAAGAATGGCCACAACAAGCACAGCCATAACAATTATAATTTCTGGTGTCATTTCCTTCCTTTTCTCCTTATTTATATAAAAAAAATAAAATTCTTAAACGGGTTTTTCTTTAACGCGAAATGAATGAGTATTCAATCAATAAATTGAAATGTGTACAAAAAATAGAAATGGATTGCATACTACTTCACCCCGGCCAAGTATTAATACCCGGTCCGGGGTGAAGTATTATGCGTGCCCGAAACAGCAGGGCACGATTTGTTTAATGAGTGTAACGTAAAGAATATCTATTGTTAGGCTGCCGCGCCGCGATAGCTGCCCAGGTCAAAAACCGGAATGGTGACCGGTCCGGTTGCTCTTTGGACCACTTCACGATCGGGTTCGGTTAATACGTAACGCATACCGGGGAATTGGGTCTTCAGTTTATGCACCACATCGTCCAGCTCGCCAATTTCGATAAGATGGTTGACTGGCACGCCAGCTTGCTCTGCCTGCTCCTGCAATTCGATAAAATTCTGTTGGCTCTCATTCAGGAAACGAGTTGTTTCTTCTTCTTTTCTGGCCGCGGGCAGAAAAAGGGGAGCGTCTGAGACGTTTAGCATCAGCAGTTCAAAATCAAGCCTTTTAGCCATATCCAAAGAGTAGTTGAAAAGTACCATGGAAAAACGTTCTTCTGAGGCAACAACAAGAATTTTGCGGTTGCCCTGGGTTTTGTCGATCATGGCTCGAGCGGTCGCATGCTCTCCTGCCTCGGCAAATGCAGCAGCAGCCGCCGAGTCCTGAAAAACGGTTTGTTTTTGATCCTCAACTTTAACCTTCAGGTCTTTTTTGTTTTTCTTAAACCAGTTAAATAGTGCCACTTTTTTCTCCTTGATATTAAATTTTTTCTATAAAAATAAAATAGTTGCGTGTATTTCAAGAGTCATTTTGAACCATAACCAATGGAATGGGTATTGCATCTGTTATAGAGCGGATCATTTTTTTTATTTTCTGGTCACTCGTGTTTTGCTCTTTTTCACCAGTCGGGTCATATACAGCGATCACCACACCTTTGTGCTCTTGCACAAAGCGCACTATTTCTTCACGGGGGTTGCCGGATTTCATGGTGAGATGGCAGGATATGCCTGACTTTTCAGACTCAGGCAGCAATTTCTTAATATTCTTTAATGCCTGATTCATCAGGTCATCAGCTGTTTCATGCTCGCCGGCCTCGGCAAAAGCAGCAGCCATCATTGTACCTTCGAAGAACAGTTTCGCATGCGTAGCTTTATGAATTGCTTTTTCAAGAAAGCTGTTTGCATTTTGTGTCCTGATAATCTGCAGTACGTTCAATTCCGCTTTAATTCTCGAGCAGAGCTCAACTGCATAATCAAATGCTTTCTTGTCAGGGGTAATGCCATCAATGGCTAATAAAACCTTTTCCATGAATTAATTCCTTCTTCCTGTAATGGATATATAGCTTAAACCCGCAACTCAGGCCGCTGTTCAGACTTCCTGACTCTGGTTTCCGGCCGCTTTTCTTTGGTTTTGTTGCCGAGCAAGTCAATGGCCGTCTTCTCTTCACCGGCTTCGGCAAAGGTTATCGCCATCATAATTTTGTCCCATAAGTTGAGTTTTTTTGTATTCTGTTCCAATGTTCGGTCCTCCATTAAAAGTTAGTATATTGAATGTTAGTGTTTTGGGGTTTTGTCTTTATTAGGAGCAAGGACTGTGCCAAACACAGATTATTCATTTAATTGTCTGATATTGTTATAATTATTAGAGAATCTCGGGAAAGAAGAAAAAGAGAGAATTCGTTGCATTGTGCAATGATGCTTTGAACTGATGTTTAACATATCAAATAATATCAAAATGTTAGCTCATGTTGCATTTGCAGCATAACTATGTTGCATTTTGCATCGCAAAGGGGGTATATTATGCCCCGTGCCCTGATATTTAAATTTATCTCCTCACCGGGGTGTAACAACAGGCATGAATGAGGAGTGCCGCTTTGCGCTGGTTACAGAAAGAGTCAGAAGAAGTTCAAAATATCACGGGACGTATGCTTCACTGAAGGTTAAGCAACCAGAGAATGAGGACAGCGAATGGGATTATTCAGTAAGCGGAATGTGCATGATAATGAAGAGGTGTGTGAGGTTCTTTCTGAGGTAGAAGAAATTCGGAAGTCGGTACTCAATGCTAAAATGCCGCAAAAGGTTTTAAAAGTCGCTTTGAAGGAGATTGAAAGACTTTGCAAAACCAATTCCTCTGCCACCGAATACACAATAGGGATCAATTATCTGGAATATCTTGCGAGTCTGCCATGGAACATGATGACCGAAGATAATCTTGATATTGCCCGGGCCCAGAAAATTCTTGATGCAGAGCACTATGGATTAGCGGACATAAAAGAACGAATTTTAGAGCATCTTGCAGCAAGGAAATTGAAGTTATCCAGCAGTCATACAGTACTCGTTGTTGATGACGAAAAAATTGCCCGCCAGAATCTGAAGCACGTACTTGCCAAGGAAGGGTATGCTGTCACAACTGCAGCAAGCGGCAAAGAAGGCTTGGAGCTCCTGCAAATAAAACGTTTTGCTGTTGTTGTAACTGATTTGAAAATGCAGGGAGTGGACGGCATGGAGGTGCTGGAAAAGGCCAAAGCCGTAAACCCAAACGTCGAGGTTGTCATGATCTCCGGTTATGCAACCACTCCGACCACTGTTGAAGCCATGAAAAAAGGATCGTACCATTTTCTCGCCAAGCCTTTACAGTTGGGAGAACTCAGGGAAATAATCAAAGGGATCATGGAGGAAAAGGATACACAGATTGACACCAGGGGGCCGGTTCTTTGTTTTGTGGGTCCTCCCGGCACCGGCAAGACATCCCTGCAGAAATCAATTGCCCGGAGTCTTGGTCGGAAATTAATTAGGATATCGCTGGCCGGCATGAAAGACGAGGCAGAGATCAGGGGTCATAGGCGCAGCTATGTGGGTGCTTTACCCGGCAGAATTATTCAGGAAATCCGTCGTGTCGGTTCAAAAAACCCTCTCATCATGCTTGATGAAATCGACAAGATTGGCCAGGATTTTAAAGGCGACCCTGCTTCAGCTTTGCTGGAGGTGCTTGATCCCGCTTTGAACAACCATTTTACCGATAATTATCTGGATGTTCCGTTTGATTTGTCCCATGTGATGTTTATTGCTACCGCCAATACGGTTGGCCCCATTCCGCCTCCTTTGCTGGACAGGCTGGAACTCTTGTATCTTACCGGCTATACCGAGGAGGAAAAAGAAAAGATCGCCTTTGACTTCTTGATTCCCGAAGAAACTGAAGAAGCAGGACTTGCAAGTGCGCCACCGGTCTTTACCCCGGAGGCGGTGCACAAGATAATCCGGGAATACACCAGAGAAGCGGGCCTGCGAAATCTTCAAAGGCAGATTGCCGCCATCTGTAGAAAAGTAGCCCGTGAAACTGTAATACAAAATGGGAAAAACAAGACTTTAGAGGTGACTCCGGAGCAGGTAGAAAAATATCTGGGGCCCAGAAAATATTTTTTTGAGCTGGCAGAAGTGGAAGGACAAATCGGGGTAGCCACAGGCCTGGCATTGACCGAATCCGGAGGCCAGATTATTTTTATTGAAGCAGCGATCATGAAAGGCAAAGAAAGGCTGATTATGACCGGTTCCCTCGGGGAGGTCATGAAAGAGTCAGCGCAGGCCGCTTTAAGTTATATCCGCAGCAATGCCAGCCTTTTTCACGTGCAGGAAAATTTCTTTGAAGATCATGATATCCATATTCATATCCCTGCCGGCGCGATCCCAAAGGATGGCCCTTCAGCAGGGCTTACCATTGCAGTTGCCCTGCTTTCATTATTAACGGAAAAGCCTGTCAGGAGAGATGTCGCCCTGTCCGGGGAGTTGACGTTGAGCGGTAGAATATTGCCTGTTGGAGGAGTACGGGCAAAATTGCTGGCAGCCAGGCGGGCTGGCATAAAGACTGTGGTTCTGCCTTTGAAAAACGAGGCGGACCTGAGAGATGTTCCTGATGAAGTTATGGGAGATTTAAAAATTATTTCGACGGATGAGGTCAGTAAAATTGTTGATTTGGTACTCAGCAGCCAGAGATAGCAATGATTGCCAGCAGGGAAACAGGGTATATTCGTTCACTGAAGTTACAGGAGATGTTTTCATATGAAATGGAAATGGCCGTGGTCTGGATCTATTGCCCAGAGAATTAAATGGGCCTTCTATGTTCTTATGGCCTTGGTGGTATTGGGCCTTATTCTTTCCTGGGTCAACATGGGACAGATCAGCACCCAGATTGCTGCCCTAAAAACGACATCGGGGTTTCTTGATACGGTTTTGGAAATACGCCGATACGAAAAAAACTGGATTATTTATAGAGATGTTCCCGACTTCAATATCAACCAGGAAAAGGTTGCCGAAGCATTGAATCTGTTGGAAGACCATGAAAAGGTGTTTTCCAAATTTTCCCCTAAAGATACGATTCATAGGCTGCAGGGGATTGTGACAAATTACCGGGCACTCATGCAAGAGGAAATCAAGTTCATGAATTCAGGACAGGGCCACCACCTCCTTGAGAAGATTCGTAAGGAGGGGCATGAAATGGTCACAGTAGCAGAGTCATTGGACAACGCGACGCGACAGTCCATTACAGCGACCCTCAACCGCATTACCATGAATGGTTTTGGGTTTATACTCTTCGTGGCCATTGTGGCGTTCTTCCTGGGGAAACAACTTACCATCTCCGTTGTCAAGCCCCTCAATCAAATAGTCGAATGTACAAAGGAAATTGCCTCTGGAGATGTTAAAAGGTGTGATCAGCTGAAAAGTGCCTTTGACATCAGTGAGATCAATGCAGTTTTGTCTGCCTTTGAAGTTATGTTAACGAAATTGGAACATCGGGAAAAACTTGCAATTCAGACTGAAAAAATGGCAGCTCTGGGCACCCTGGTTGCAGGTGTTGCCCACGAACTGAACAACCCCCTGTCAAACGCTGGAACATCTGCGCAGATTCTCCTGGAAGAAATGCATGAATCGGACCTGGTGCCGAGGCAGTTCCAGATCGAAATGCTTGAACAGATAACCGAACAGACCGACCGGGCCCGCAAAATAGTCAAGTCCCTGCTTGAATTTTCCCGTGAAAAGACAATTAACCCGTTAGAGTTGAAAATCAGCGATCTTGTGCATCATACCATGGAAATGGTTCTCGGAGAGATTCCCGCCCACACTGAAACTAAGGTGATTGTTGAAAAAGATGGGGTTTTTTGGGGTGACAAGCTGCGCTTACAGCAGGCTCTGGTCAACCTTCTTCTCAACGCCTTTCAGGCGGCGGGGGACGGGGCCATAATTATCTTGAGGGGAAACTTCGATACAGCGGAGCATCAGGTGCGTCTGGAAGTGGAGGATAATGGCCCCGGCATTCCTCCAGAAATCATAACAAGTATTTTTGATCCCTACTTCACCACTAAAGATGTCGGACAAGGGTCGGGGCTGGGACTTGCCATCACCCATGAAATTATAACCAAACATGGAGGCAAGATTTCTGTGGAAAGTGAACTGAAGAAAGGGACAAGGTTCGTTATAACGCTACCGACTGCGAAATGTTACCTGCCGGAGACTGCCGCATGAAAAAAGCTCAAATTCTCATTGTGGATGACGAAAAGATCGCCCTGCGCAACCTTGAACACATCATGAAAAAAGAAGGGTATGATGTGGTGACCACTCAGAGCGGATCACAGGCCATTAAGATGATCGAGCAATCAGCTGAAAACGAATTTGATGTGGTGCTGACAGACCTGAAAATGCCAGGGATGGACGGCATGGAAGTCCTTGCACAAACGAAGAGATTATTCCCCGATACCGAGGTTATAATGGTAACCGGCTATGCCACGATGGATTCTGCCATCGAAGCCGTGAAAGCCGGGGCCTATCATTACGTGTCAAAGCCATTTGAACTAGACGAAGTCCGGCGGGTAGTCAATAAAGCAATGGAAAAAAGGTTACTAAAACTGGAAAACCGAAGACTCAGGGAGAAACTTGACGGCATAAACGGGGTAAACATCATTACTGAAGATACTGAGATGCGAAAAATTCTGCGTACCGCAAAACAAATTGCGCAAAGCGACATCAGTATCCTTATCACCGGTGAATCCGGGACAGGCAAGGAGTTAATGGCCCGTTTTATCCATGAGCACAGCCCCCGTGCCAATGGTCCATTCATGGGTGTTAACTGCGGGGTCTTTACTGAAGAACTTCTTTCCAATGAACTTTTCGGGCATGAAAAGGGTGCCTTTACAGGGGCAGACCAAAAAAAAATTGGCTTAATCCTATCAGCAGCGGGAGGGACGTTATTTTTAGATGAGATTACTGAAATGCCGCCAGGGATGCAGGTGAAATTATTGCGCACATTGCAGGAAAGGGAAATTATGCCGGTCGGTTCAACGGAACCGATCAAGATAGATACCCGCTTTGTGGCTGCAACCAACCGGGATATTATCAAAATGGTCAGTGAGGGCCGTTTTCGGCAGGATCTTTACTTTCGCATCAATGTGATGAATATATATCTGCCTCCCTTGGCTAAAAGGCGGCAGGACATTCCCCTGCTGACCCATTATTTCATTAATAAATACAATTCCCGTTCGGGCAAAGCTGTTACTGGTATTTCCCCTGAGGCATTACAGCAGCTTATGGTGTATGATTTCCCGGGGAATGTTCGCGAACTGGAGAATATTATCGAACGCGCCATAGTTTTAGCCCGGGGTGAGACGATCGAAATTGAGCACCTGCCGGAAATGGCAGTCCAGACATTCCGGTCCAATAAGGGGAGCATTCCTTCTCTGGATGATCAGGAGAGAAGTTACATAGAATGGGTATTGGATCAGACAGAGGGTAATAAAACCAAAGCCGCCGAAATACTCGGCATTGACCGGGTTTCTCTCTGGCGCAAACTT
>Ga0316196_10000861_pt1 | contig 12633 bp, 12 predicted proteins | sample Eddsed2cm_MG_FD_204938 | JGI IMG/M metagenome (GOLD analysis project Ga0316196, IMG submission 204938) | Coastal sediment microbial communities from Maine, United States - Eddy sediment 2 cm | ecosystem: Environmental > Aquatic > Marine > Coastal > Sediment | place: USA: Maine | collected... | reverse complement strand
CCAGGATCTCCTGACCTTCCCGGAGCAACTCGGCGATCGCCGCAGGCCGGGTCAGTTCCGAAACACGGGCTTCGTCGTCATAGGCTTTGGAAATATCAGAAACATGGAGAAATGCGGCCCGTTCCAATCCGATGTCGATAAACGCCGCCTCCATGCCGGGCAGCACCCGACTGACACGCCCTTTATAGATGTTACCCACCAGACCCCGATTGCTGGTGCGTTCTATGAACACCTCCTGGAGCACACCGTTCTCGACGACTGCAACCCGGGTCTCCCGGGGCGTAACATTGATGAGGATTTCCTGACTCACTGCGGCGCCCTAAAGCTGACGTGCGGCCTCTGCATCCATTCGGCCGGCGTCAGGCCAAAGTCTCGCAGCAGATCCCAGGTCTCATACAGTGGAAGCCCCATTACGCCGGAGTAGCTGCCCTCCAGATGCTCAACAAACACGGCTGCACGACCTTGGATTCCGTAGCCACCGGCCTTGTCGACCGGCTCACCGGTGCGCCAGTAATCATCGATCTCGTGTTGCTCGAGGGCGCGAAAACGCACTCGACTATGCTGCAGTCGAGACTGCTGTCGGCCATCTATGTCCAGCGCTACCGCACTCATCACTGAATGGGTCCGGCCACTCAAGGCCCGTAACATGCTCAGGCCGTGATCACGGTCCCGCGGCTTGCCCAGGATCTCCCGGTCCAGCACCACGGCGGTGTCCGCTGCCAGAACCGGAATGTCGCGGGAGAAACCGGCCTGCCTGCGCCCGGCGGCCGCTTTGTCCACCGCCATTCTCATCGTGTAGACACCGGCGTCCTCGTCCGGTCGAGGGGTTTCATCAACCGCCACCGGCAATTGCCGAAACCGGATTCCAATCTGTTGCAACAATTCCCGACGCCGGGGCGAGGACGAGGCAAGGCAAACATCAAAAGCAGATTCAGATAGGTTCATGGCCGGCCCGAGTCCTCAATCGAAATGAAAGCGACCATCATTATCACCTGGATACGGGACGGGTTTCAGTCCCGATGATAGGGGTGACCGCGCAATACACACCAGGCCCGATAACACTGCTCCGCCACCACTACGCGCACCAGGGGATGCGGCAAGGTGAGTGCCGACAGTGACCAGATCCAGTCCGCCCGTTCCAGGCAGCGTGGGTGGAGCCCATCCGGCCCCCCGATCAGCAACGAGATATTGCGCCCATCCTGAAGCCAAAGGCCAAGCCGCCGGGCCAGACCCGGGGTATCGATCTGGTTGCCGCGCTGGTCCAGCGCAACAGTCAGATCGGATCCGGCGAGCCCGAGCAAACTATCCGCCTCCCGGGCTTTGAGGCGTTCCGGATCGTTAGACTTGCTTCGCCTGGGCAAAGGCACCTCGGATAAGCTAAGCCTGCACTCACGTGGCATTCGTCGGGCATAGGTTTCATACCCTGTTTCCACCCAGGCCGGCATCCGGGTGCCAACGGCGATCAGACGTATGCGCACGATTGCGCCTCCCGGATCAAGGGGGGAATACTCCGATTCATCCAGCAACAAGCCAACCACGCGCCTTGCGCTGACGCAGTTGGGACGCTCTGAATCGCTACTTACTTGTGGGACACGACACCGCTCTCGCCATTGCCGGCGACGCTCCAAAGTTTCTCGATGTTGTAGAAGGCACGGGTGTCGGGCAGCATGATGTGGGTCACCACGTCACCCAAATCAACCAGGATCCAGTCTCCCGTCGTCTCACCCTCTACCCCAAGGGCTTTGACACCCGCTTCGCGGCTGCGCTTGACTACGTTATCCGCCAAGGACTTGACGTGGCGACTCGAGGTCCCGCTCGCAATCACCATGTAATCGGTGAATCCTGATACATCGCCGACATCGAGGCAGATGATGTCGACACCCTTGAGCTCGTCCAGGGCTTCCAGTACGAGCGATCGCAGTTTATCGGGCTGCATGGGGTTCCGTCGTTTCCTCCCAGGGTTGTTCAATCGGACAGGTCTACCGCCGATCGTGAAAGATAGAGCTGCTGGGTTTCGATGTGATCGGCCACCGCGTCCGGAACCAGATACCGTATGCTGCGTCCAGCAGCCAGTCGTGCGCGGATGTCGGTGGCCGAGATATCAAGCTGCGTGACCGTGGTCATGAGAACAGATCCCGCGGCGCGCTGGTGCAACGCGGACGCCGAATCGACACCCCTCGCCTGATAAAGGCCGTGCTCGTCACCTCGCTCGGGCAGTTCCGATCCGGGGCGGCGGGCGATCACCAGGTGCGCCAGATCGGGAATTTCGCCCCAACGATGCCACTGGCTGAAATCAAGAAAGGCGTCGAGACCCAGCAGCAGACACAGCGGCCTGATGCCATACTCGCTGCGGAAGCTGAGCAATGTGTCAAACATGTAGGACGGCCCTGCTGCGCGGCGCAGTTCGCGATCGTCACAGGCGAATGCCGACTGGCCGGCCACGGCCAGTTCCAGGAGCTCAAGGCGCTGTTCACCCGACACCAGGGGTGCGCTCCGGTGGGCCGGCTGGGCACAGGGAACAAAGTGGACCCGTTCGAGCTGCAGCGCCTCATGCATCTCCAAGGCCGACCTGAGATGGCCCAGATGCACCGGATCGAACGTGCCCCCAAAAATGCCTATGGGCCTCATGGTCAGGCCGCTGGACCGTCCGTCCGCGCTCAGCTCCGGACCTGCCCATCGCCCATGACCACAAATTTCTGCGTGGTCAGCCCAAGCACTCCCACCGGACCGCGGGCATGCAGCTTGTCGGTGCTGACGCCAATTTCGGCACCCAAGCCATACTCGAATCCATCGGCGAACCGGGTTGACGTGTTGACCATGACTGAGCTCGAATCCACCTCCCGCAGAAATCGGCGGGCGCGACCGTAATCGCGCGTGACAATGGCGTCGGTATGGCCGGAACCGTAACGGGCAATGTGGTCCATGGCGTCGTCCAGGTCCGCGACCACCCGAATGGCCAGAATCGGCGCGAGGTACTCCGCGTTCCAGTCACTCTCCTGGGCCTGACCAATGCCCGGCAGCAAGGACTGGGTTCGCACGCAGCCACGCAGTTCAACACCGGCCGCGTCGAATTCACAGCGTAGCCGGGGCAACACCGTAGCGGCGATATCCTCGGCCACCAGCAGCGTCTCCATGGTGTTGCAGGTGCCGTACCGCTGAGTCTTGGCGTTCACCGACAGCTTGACCGCCATCTCTGCGTCCGCGTCGGCATCGATGTAAGTGTGGCAAACACCGTCCAGGTGTTTGATCACCGGCACCTTGGCTTCGTCGCTGATCCGTTGGATCAGACCCTTGCCGCCACGGGGCACAATGACATCCACGTAAGCGCTGAGGCGAATCAACTCTCCCACCGCCGCCCGATCCGTCGTGTCCACCACCTGAACCGCGGCAGACGGCAGGCCGGACGCGTTCAGGCCGGCCTGAATGCATCCGGCGATGGCCCGGTTGGAATGAATCGCCTCAGAACCGCCACGCAGGATGGCGGCGTTGCCGGACTTGAGGCATAGGCCGGCCGCGTCCGCGGTGACGTTGGGTCGCGACTCGTAGATGATGCCCACGACGCCAAGGGGAACCCGCATCCGCCCGACCTGGATGCCGGATGGGCGGTAGTTGAGGTCGGTTATTTCACCCACCGGATCGGGCAGAGCCGCGATCTGTCGCAGGCCTTCGGCCATGGCGTCGATACGCGCGTCACCGAGTTCCAGGCGATCCAACAATGCACCACTGAGCCCGCCGCTGCGCCCGGCTTCCAGGTCCCGCTCGTTCTCGCGGCGCAGGGCGTCGCGCGCGCCCTCTATGGCATCGGCGATGGCAAGCAACGCGGCATTCTTCCTGCCGGTATCGACCGCGCCCAGCAGTCGCGACGCAGCGCGCGCCTCGCGCCCGAGATGCCGCATGTAATCGGTTACCGTGACCCCCAGTTCCTGGGCGTTTGCACTCATGATACTCACCTGTTCCCGGCATCCGCGAAAGCGGCCCGTCCAGCCATGTCCATACTCAATTGTAACAACTCATTCCAAACGGAGCCCGTGCGTTGTCCCTTGACCAAGCGATCCAGCTCGGCACATTGCACCAGCAATCTGCGCCAGAGATCCGAATTGGCGCGCCTCAGGGCTTTTCGGAAAATCGGTTTGCGCCGCTCCCAGACCCGGTTACGGGTCAACACGGCCTCTATCGCCATGCCGCGTTCCGCGTCTTTGGAGAGCGCGCACAAGGTCCGAATCTCGCGTGCAAATGCCCAGACCACCAATACCGGCTCCACGCCCTCGCGGCGCAAAGTGGTCAGAATTCGCAGCAGACGGGCCCCATCCAGGCCGGCAAGGGCCGCGTCGGTGAGATCGAACACGTCATAGCGTGCGTTGTCGCTCACCGCCGCCACCACTGTCGGTGCGTCCACCTCACCGCCACCCAAGGTCAGCGCAAGTCGATCGACTTCCTGCGCTGCCGCCAGCAGATTACCCTCGACCCGGTCGGCCAGCAGCGCGACCGCGTCACGGTCCGGCACAAGACCCCGGGCACGCATTCTGGCGTCAATCCACGCCGGCAGCTGGTGGGTTTCCACCGACCACGTTTGAATCCAGACACCGGCCCGCTCCAGGGTCTGGAACCATTTGCTGTTCTGCGCGCTGCGCTCCAACTGACCCAGAAGCACCAGCAGCACGGTATCCGGCGGAGGTGCATCGCAGTACCGCCTCAGGGCACGGCCACCCTCGTCACCGGGCTTGGCCCCGTCCATGCGCAACTCGATCAGCCGGCGGGTAGCAAATAGAGACGGACTGTCGGCCAGGAAAGCGAGCGCGGTCCAGTCAAAACGGGCATCGACTTCCAGCCGCTCGCGTTCGGTAAACCCCTGTTCCAACGCGGCTTTGCGCAAGCGGTCTCCCACTTCTTGAACCAACAGGGGCTCCGGACCGGTAACTACGTAGACTGGAGCGAGCGGCTTGCACAGGTGACGATCGAGACCCTCGGGCTTCACCCGCATGGCGGATCAACCGGCGGCGGCACTGAGTTGTTCAATGATCTGCCAAGCCGCTTCCTGCACCAGTTCAACATAGATCTGCTCCTCCGCCGCGGTGCGACTCACGATCTCTGTTTCACTGTAGGCATAATCGCGCCGCATCGACACGGTTCGTCGATCGAACAGAGGTTCACCGGCGCCGGTTTGGGCGCTGAAGGCCACTTCATAGATCAGCTGAAACTCAACCGCCTTGCCGGTGCTGCCCAATGCAACCACTTCCCGGCGACGGCTTGTGTCCTGGATCAGTAGGCGGATGGTCGGATTGTCACTCTCACCAACCAGGGTCGCGCCGTTGACCTTAAGCAGTTGGCGCAGCATCAAACCGATGTCACTGAAGGTCTCGGCCCCCAGCAACTCGACCCGATCCATTGCCGGCGGCAGCTCGGTCAGGCCCCGCAACTTGAACCCGCAACCTGCTGTCGACAGCATGACGAGCGTGGACAGAACAAAAACCAGAGCGCGACGCATCAGTTCACCGTCCTCAGCACACGATATTGACCAGTTTGGCGGGCACCACAATGATCTTGCGAATGGTTTGCGCCGCCACAAACCGGGCTACATTGGGTTCGGCGAGTGCCGCCTGCTCCACCGCGGCGGTGTCCGAGTCCACGGACACCATCACCCGTCCCCGCAGGCGGCCGTTGACCTGCACCACAATCTCCACTTCCTCACGAACCAGGGCGCGCTCGTCCACCACCGGCCAGGGTGCATCCACCACCGGACTTGAATGGCCCAGCTCGAGCCAGAGCAGATGGCAGACATGGGGCGTGATCGGGGCCAAAAGTCGCACCGCAGTCTCCAGGGTCTCCTGTGCAATGGCGCGTCCGGCAGCCGTCTCATCCTTAAAGCGGGCCAAGGCGTTCAGCAGTTCCATCACGGCCGCAACGGCGGTATTGAAGGTGCGTCGCCGATCAACGTCGTCGGTCACCTTGGCAATGGTCTCGTGCACCTTGCGCCGGAGCGACTTCTGCTCGCCGGTGATGGCCACCGCCCCCTCTGCCAAAACGGGGCCGGAGACCAGGTGCCGTGCGGTCAGGCCCCACAATCGTTGCAGAAATCGCTCGGCCCCGGCCACCGCCGAGTCGTTCCATTCCAGCGCCTGATCCGGGGGGGATGCGAACATCATATACAGGCGAACCGTATCTGCCCCGTAACGGTCGATCATTTCCTGAGGGTCCACTCCGTTGTTCTTGGACTTGGACATCTTCTCCACGGCACCCACCACGACCGGCGCGCCGTCGGAGACCAGCCGGGCACCGATCACCTTACCTTTGTCGTCACGCTCAACCTCGACTTCCCGAGGTGCGTACCAATGCCGTTTGTTCCCCTGGTCGCGATAGTAGGTGGGCGCGTTGACCATGCCCTGGGTCAAAAGGCTCGCAAACGGCTCGTCACCGGCCACCAAACCCTCATCGCGCATCAGTTTGTGAAAGAAGCGGGCATACAACAGGTGCAGGATTGCGTGTTCAACACCGCCGACGTACTGATCAACAGGTAACCAGTACCGTGCGCGCTCATCCAACATCGCCTGATCGTTATCTGCGCAACAGAATCGCGCGTAGTACCAGGAAGACTCCATAAAGGTGTCGAAGGTATCGGTTTCGCGCTCTGCCGGTGCGCCGGTGACCGGGTGGACGGTCTGCAGGAATTCGGGCATCTGCCTGAGCGGCGAGCCGCTGCCGTCGAACGCAACCCGCTCAGGCAACACCACGGGCAAATCCGATTCCGGTACGGGAACGGCACCTTCACCCTCGTTGATCATTGGAATCGGCGCCCCCCAGTAGCGTTGCCGACTGACCAGCCAATCGCGCAGACGGTAGTTGGTGCGCCGTCGTCCCAACCCCTTTTTCTCAACATCGTCGGCAATGGCATCAAATGCCTGTTGGAAGCCGAGACCGTTGTAGCCGCCCGAATTGACCAACACACCTTTTTCGGTGAATGCGCATTGCGCTAAATCGCAAACGGTGGACTCGTCCGACGGGGCAATCACTTGCTTGATGGGCAAGTCGTACTTGCCGGCGAATTCCCAATCCCGCTGATCGTGGCCCGGTACCGCCATGACCGCACCGGTGCCGTAGGCCATGAGCACGAAATTCGCCACCCAGACCGGAATGGGCTCACCGGTGAGCGGATGGCGTGCGTTGACACCCAATGGGTGACCGGTTTTTTCCAGGGTCTCGATCACAGCCTCCGACACACCGGTCTGCTTGCAACGCGCCACAAACTCGGCAACTTCGCGGTTCTCTCCGGCCATGCGCGTCGCCAGGGGATGTTCGGGTGCCACCGCCATGTAGCTGACCCCCAGCATGGTGTCTGGCCGGGTGGTATAAATGGCAAGTGTCTGGGTGCTGCCTTCGATGGGAAACTCGACCTCCAGCCCGAACGAACGGCCGATCCAGTTACGCTGCATGGTGCGCACCGAATCGGGCCAGCCCTCCATGGTATCGAGGCTGTCCAGAAGTTCGTCTGCATAGTCCGTGATCTTGAGAAACCACTGGGGAATCTCACGCCGTTCGACCAGGGCGCCGGAACGCCACCCGCGTCCATCGATGACCTGTTCGTTGGCCAACACGGTTTGATCCACCGGGTCCCAGTTGACGACAGCGTTGCGCTTGTAGACCAGGCCCTTGCGATACAAGCGGGTGAAAAACCACTGCTCCCAGCGATAGTAGTCGGGATCACAGGTGGCGAACTCCCGAGACCAGTCGTAACCGAAGCCAAGCCTGCGCAGCTGCGCTTTCATGTAGTCGATGTTCTGCCGGGTCCATTCTGCGGGTGGGACGTTGCGTTCCATCGCCGCATTTTCCGCCGGCAAACCGAATGCGTCCCAACCCATGGGCTGCAGCACATTCTTGCCCAACATGCGTTGATAACGGCTGATGACGTCGCCGATCGTGTAATTCCGCACATGACCCATGTGCAGACGGCCGCTCGGATATGGAAACATAGAGAGGCAGTAGAATTTTTCACGATCGGGATCTTCGGTCACCTGAAAGGTCCCGTTTTGATCCCAGAACAGCTGGGCTGCCAGCTCGATCTGTTGCGGCTTGTATTGGTCGTCGATCACATCGTTTTCCTGCGAGCGGAATGCCGAATGCCGGCGAGTCGGCGGTCTCGGCAAGCAATCGGTCACGATACCCAACCGGCGCAACCCGAACAACCTGCACGCAAAGCTTGCATGGCGCCTGGCGGGGGCCAAGACTATCGCAAAGCCTGAAATAAACGGGAGGACGACATGAGCAAGCCGGACACGACCCACCAGGTGGGGGCGTATAACCAGATGATGGAACGGGTGAAGGGCGCGCTGGAACACGCCGAGCACGAAACCTTGCCGACGCTGCAAAAAAGCATCGATCAGGCGAAGGCGAAGGCGATTGATCTGGGCGAGCTTACCCGGGAGGAAGCAGATGAGATCGGCCAGTGGTTGAGACGCGACCTGGAGGATGCGGGCTACTATCTGGCCAGCACCGGCAGCGAACTTCGGGACTGGTTCCGGTTCGACATTGAGCAGGTCGAAGCCCGCCTACTGGATCTGTTCGGGCAGGCGACCGACCGCAGCCGGCTTGAGTTTCTGGCGTTCGAAAACCGGGTTCTGGCCGAGTCCCAGTACCATACCGGGCAGGTGACTGCGCCCGGCACCCTGGTCTGCCAGGACTGTGGGAAAGAGCTGCATTTTCACCAAACCGGACATATTCCCCCGTGCCCAGCCTGCCATGGCAGCCGCTTCGAACGGGTGAGCGCGAGTGCCTCAGACGCGCCCTGAGGGTTTTCGGCGTCTACTCAGAAGCGCCGCAAGGAGCATGCCCAGCGCCAGCAGCAGACTCGGCGTCGCGCCCCATCGCGCATACGGTGTGGCGCCGGTTCGAGGAATCCACTGCCCGATCAAAGTGCGTTCTTCGAACTGCGGCGTTCGCGCAAGCACCGTGCCGGTCGCATCAATGATGGCGCTGATGCCGTTGTTGGTGCCGCGCAGCACATACCGCTCCGACTCCATAGCCCGCAGACGTGCAATCTGCAGGTGTTGATGGGGCGCTAAGGAATTGCCGAACCAGGCATCGTTGCTGACATTGACCAGAACATTGGACTCGGGCAATGAGCGGCGGATCAGACCGGGAAAAATGATCTCGTAGCAAATCGATGCGCCGATGCGAACAGACCCCAGCTCGAAGCCAGGCTGTTGCGCGTCACCCCGGCCGAAATCCGACATTGGGATCTGCACATAGTCACCGAATACGTGCAGCAGGCCACGCATCGGGATGAACTCACCGAACGGAACCAGATGCTGTTTATTGTATGCGCCCGCCGCCGAACCAAGCGCCACAAGGCTATTATAGGTTTGCCCGTCGACCTGGGTCGGTGCCCCGGTCAACAGGAGGCTGCCGCGCCGCCGCAATCGCGCAGATAATTCAGGGCCGAAGGCACCGAGCTGATCCATGTAGAATGGCAATGCTGTTTCCGGCCAGATGACCAGGTCAGTCGATTCGGCGTCAAAGGTGAGGCCTACGTAGCGATCCAGCGTCTTACGCCGCCATTCCGGTCGCCACTTCAAATCCTGTTCGATGTTGCCCTGAACCAGGGTAACGCTCAGCTCCTGGGGCAGAGCCCGGGTCCACTCTTGCCTTTGCAGCAGGTGTCCGCTGAAGAGAAGCAGCGCCGCAAGACCCAGCGCCACCGAACGCGCCACCATGGTGCCATTGACCATCAAGGCCAACGCGCCGGCGAGTACCGCGGCGAACAGGGAAAGACCGTGAACACCCAACACGGGCGCCCACCCGGCAAGCACCGAGTCGGACTGGCTGTAACCCAGCGCCAGCCAGGGAAACCCGGTCAAAACCCACTCGCGTAGCCATTCGCTCAGGGTCCAAAGTGCGGGAAACAGCAGAAGCAGGCTGGGTGCGGCCGTCAACGCCCGGGCCGATGCCATCCCAGCGGCAACCAGCGCTGGATACACCGCAAGATAGCCCACCAGCAACAGGGTCAACAGACCGGCAACCACCGGGCTGGCCTGGCCATAGTCATGGAGACTGAAATAGACCCAGTGGACACCGCCACCGAACATGCCCAAACCGAACAGCCAGCCTCTCCACAAGGCCCGGGATAGCGGGATGCCTCGCCAGAGCAACGCCGCCAGCCCCATGCACAGAGGTGCCACCCAATAGGCATCGAATGGGGCAAACGCCAGCGGCATGAACAGCCCAAGGAGAAAACAAAGGGCGGAACCGTACCGGGTGATTGCGAATCGGCTCGTCCGGTTCGTAGCGGGCAGGGAGGATTGACGCTGGTTCAAATCAGGAGGGGCTCAGTCGGGCTCGGAGATACCTGCATCCGGCCGCCGATTGAGACCCAACAAATGGATGCGCCGGTTGTCGGCTCTCATCACAGAGAACTCGAACCCACTCACATCCACCGTTTCGCCGTGGCGGGGCAACCGTCCAATCGTGTTCATCACCAGCCCACCGATGGTATCGAACTCATCATCGCTGAATGTGGATCCGAAGTAGGCATTGAAATCCTCTATCGGGGTCAGAGCAAGCACCAGGTGATGCCCATCGGGCTGCTCACGAATGTAGGCGTCCTCTTCGGCATCGTGCTCGTCGTCGATTTCGCCGACGATTTGCTCAAGCACATCTTCGATGGTGACCAAGCCGGCCACGCCACCATATTCATCCAGCACAATCGCCATGTGCAGCCGTGATAAGCGGAACTCCTTGAGCAGTGCGTTGAGCCGTTTGCTTTCAGGAATGAACTTCGCGGGGCGCAGGAAATCCGTCAACTGCAGCGGCGCATCGCCGCCCGCGGCGAAATAGCGCAACATGTCCTTGGCCAGCAATACACCCAGTACTTCGTCCCGGTTCTCCCCCACCACCGGCAGACGCGAGTGGCCGGAATCAATGACCACCTCCAGGATCTTATCAAGCGGCCAGTCATGCTCCAGTGCCACCATCTGAGCGCGGGGGATCATAACGTCGCGTACCTGCATCTCCGATACCTGCATTACGCCCTCCATCATCCCCAGGGCTTCGGCATCAAGCAGATCCCGTTGCTGGGCATCGCGCAGCAACTCAAGCAGTGCGTCCTGATCCTTAGGCTCTCCAAGCAACGCCTGACCCAGCCGCTCCAGCCAGGACCGCTGGGCGCCGCTACTATCCTGTTGCTCGTCCATTCCGCTCCGTATGCAGTTCGTAGGGGTTGGAAAAACCCAGACCCGCCAGGATCTCACATTCGATACGCTCCATGCGCACCGCATCATCCTCGGTTAGATGGTCGTAACCCAGCAGATGCAGCGTCCCGTGGATCGCCATGTGGGCATGATGGGCCCGAACAGACTTGCCCTGCTGGTCCGCTTCCCGGGCGACGACCGGGGCACAGATGACCAGATCACCGAGCACGGCCTGATCTTCGGGCAACCCCGGCATCGGCTCGAAGGCAAAGGAAAGTACGTTGGTGGCGCCATCGCGCCCACGGAATCGGCGGTTCAGTTCCAGGCCCTCGGCTTCGTCCACCAGCCGAATGGTCAAGGCGCCATGGCGAGTCACCGCAGTATCAATCGCCCTAACCCAGCTGTCGAAGCATGCGGACGTTGGTATATCCGTCAAGACGGTCGCGTACTGAACCTCGATCGGGGGGTTCACGGCGTATTCTCAGCCTGTTCGTAGGCGGCCACAATACGTTGCACCAGGGGATGCCGTACCACATCGCGGGTGCTGAAAAAGGTGCAACTTATCCCGTCTACGCCGGCGAGAACCTCCAGGGCGTGGCGCAAGCCGGAACGCTGCCCTCGAGGCAGGTCTACCTGAGTTACATCGCCGGTCACCACCGCGGTGGACCCAAACCCAATCCGGGTGAGGAACATTTTCATCTGCTCCAGGGTGGTGTTTTGAGCCTCATCCAAGATCACAAAAGATTCGTTCAGCGTCCGCCCCCGCATAAACGCAAGGGGCGCCACTTCGATCACATTGCGCTCCAACAGTCGCCCCACGCGCTCGAAACCCAGCATTTCATACAAGGCGTCATACAGTGGGCGTAGATATGGATCAATCTTCTGGGCCATGTCTCCGGGCAGAAAGCCCAAGCGCTCGCCGGCCTCGACGGCCGGGCGGACCAGTAGAATGCGCCGAACCTGATCACGCTCTAGAGCGTCCACCGCGCAGGCCACCGCCAGATAGGTCTTGCCGGTACCGGCGGGCCCCACGCCGAAATTCAGATCGTGAGTCAGGATGCTGTGCATGTAGCGATGCTGGGCCGGACCGCGACCACGCACCACGCCGCGGCGGGTGCGAATCGAAATCTCGTCCAGACCGTCATCGGCCGTATCCGAGGAAGTCTCCGCGCCCGCCTCGTGGAGAGCCAGGTGGACGCCCTCGGGCGTCAGTTCGTGGGCCTCGGTAGACCGATACAGGGTGGCCAACATCTCGGTCACACGTGGCACCATATCGGCCGCGCCCACAACCCTGAAACGACTGCCGCGATTGCTGATCTCGACGCCCATTCGTTGCTCAATGAGCCGGAGGTGCTCGTTGAACTGCCCACACAAACCGGCAAGTCGTTCGTTATCCACCGGCTCAAGGCTTATGTCGCTGGTGTGCAGGGATTCATCCAACGCTGTGCTGCGCCTC
>Ga0316196_10000857_pt1 | contig 12682 bp, 6 predicted proteins | sample Eddsed2cm_MG_FD_204938 | JGI IMG/M metagenome (GOLD analysis project Ga0316196, IMG submission 204938) | Coastal sediment microbial communities from Maine, United States - Eddy sediment 2 cm | ecosystem: Environmental > Aquatic > Marine > Coastal > Sediment | place: USA: Maine | collected... | reverse complement strand
CACAGATAATTCAGCAACCGAGTTAAAAAAAATTTATACGCAATCTGGTTCTTATAAGCTATGGTTTTACCCCCTTTAAACTGCATCCTTATTTTCAACAATAAATTGTGAGTTTCTTGAAAAAGTTTTTCGATTTGAAACTCATCAAAAGAGGCAAGTATAGACGAGAACAGCTCTTTTTCCCCCGACTTAATAATTTCTGGATCCACAATAATCTAGGATCTATTTATTCAAACAGTAAAAAAATTGACCTGTCAAAAACAATATAAGAAAAAGCAAAAAAAAGAATTACCATTAGTATTTCAAACCAAAGGGGATATTTCCTATTTGACAGTGCGGCTGCAAGAGTAAACCAAGCGATTGCTAAAAATATCCATTTGGGATCAGGGGTCATTTTATTTCCAACCGGATAAGGAAATGGCGATTTTATATCGTGTTCAAGAACGGGGATATAAGCCCTCCGTTACGGCTAAAAATGCTGGCGGGAAAACCAGTAAAAGGTGTGGCATGCCCTGTCATCACCTGAAGAAGTGGGTTCCCCCACCAGCAAGAGGGTTTTTCAAAACGCTTCAACGTTTAAACCAGAATTGCTAATTACGATGTAATCAAATTTCCCGCTCCGTAAATAGCTATTCAAACGAAGAGTTTATAGCTTAGACGCACAACTTCTACTTTTAGTATATTATTACCATCAAATTTTGTGCCGGGAATAACGAGATCTAATATCTCCCCAATATTAAGAAATTCACGATTCTCAATGAAACATCCATTGCGGCTGATATCATTGATGAACCCATCGTAAGAGCTATTTTTAAATCTGAAAAATGCCGTTTTATCGTAATATTTTCTTGGATGTTTTCTCAAATCTTTCATCAGACCCGAATCAGTTTCCAATGGATTCTGCTTATTGGATATATCAACATCTTTAGCACCATAACCATAGGCATAAGGAGTATTTTGTAATCTCTTTCCCCATATAATTTTTGTATGATGACATTTATATGTTTCTGTTTGGCTATGTGGATAATTTTCTATCCGAACAAAAACTTCAGCTCCTGGCTGTAAAAATTGATCTGACTCAAAATATATACCATCATCACTGCAGTTGACCATTCTGGTGTTTTCATTAACTCCAGTCTGTAATGACTCGAGGGTAACCATTGTATTGTGATGCATACGTTCGTTTTGAAGTTTTTCTTTTAGTTTATCCATTATCTCATTCATAAATTTACTGATTTTTGATGACAAACAGAGATTAACAACGGTTTGGTCAAAAATTGATGATTGTTGAAAATAACTATTGCAGGGCCGTTTGATATTGGAATCTGATTAATGATTCGCAGGAAGGGGGTTATTATTAGTAGTATATAAATGGAAAATGAGATGCTTGTCAAGGAATTTTAATAATATCAAATAGATGTGTAAACGAATTCGCATGTTTGTGAAAAATAATGCCACTAAGATTATAATATCGTTTAAATTTAAATACTTAGATTTTACCGCCTTAGTATATCTTAGACTTTGATAAAATTGAATACCCCATATCTTGAAATTCGCCGTCATCCAAATATCACCCAGGTGCAGATTTATTGGGATTATAACTAAATCGGAAAACAGGTAATATGTGATAGACATCAAAGCTATGCGTAGCTGACAAGTGGGGATGAATTGTGGAGGAAATATGTTCCGCAGGACATTCTCCCCACTTACTTGGCGATGCCAATTCCGCATCTTCGGATCCAGTGGGGCGCCAGAAAAATTACAGGACGTTTTCTGACTGCCCCCGCCGACTGAAATCAGATGAGCGCATAACTGTTCGAAATAAATAACATTATTTACAAACATATCTGAATAAATATATCACAATTGGCCTGAAATAAAAAGATTAAACTATTTATCAACAGATTGACACGAACCGCCTTTTTCTATAATTACCAACCTAAAAGCTCATAATTTAACAGCTCATAGTTTAGAGCTCATAGTACAAAGGATTATAATCCTTCAGACTATCAGTCCCACAGCGGCGGGACTTTGTGCTATCAGCTATGAGCTATTAGCTATTAGAGGAGAACGCTATGATACCATGCAATCCAGTCAACTATAAGATCCACCTGGAACCCGATCTGGTAAATTTTACTTTCGCCGGGACGGTCGAGATTTTGTTTGAAGCACCACAACCCATCGAAGAAATCGTATTGGATTTGGTAGAAATCGACATATCGCGCTGCCGGATCGAGCAAAATGACGATGTTGCGGATGGCTCCTTTGAATTGGACCCTGACAAAGAAGAAGTTCGGTTAGGGTTGCCGATGTCCATGTCGGGAAAAATCAAGCTGAAAATCGATTATCAGGGCCTGATCAATGATAAAATGGCCGGGTTTTACCGCAGCCAATATTCATATCAGGATCAAAGCGCATATATGGCCGTCACCCAGTTTGAAGAAAGTGACGCCCGCCGGGCTTTTCCCTGTATGGATCACCCCGCCCGCAAGGCCACTTTTGACATCGCCATCGACATCGAGCCCCATCTGGTTGCCATCTCCAACGGTGCCGTAAAAGAAACCAAGATGCTCTACAACGGGAAAATGCGGGTCACCTTTGAACAAACCCCCAAAATGTCGACCTACCTCGTTTTTTTCGGGGTCGGCGAGTTTGAATTTACCCCGGATGAAAAAGATGACCGGGTACGGGTAGCCACCTTGCCCGGGATGCAGAAATTTGCCCATTTTGGTGCCGATCTGGGCCGCAAGTCCCTTGAATTCTGCGAATCCTATTACGGAATCGCCTATCCGCTGCCAAAAATGGATCTGATAGCCATTCCGGATTTCGCCTTCGGGGCCATGGAAAACTGGGGGGCGATTACCTTCCGCGAAAATCTGCTGCTGCACTATCCGGATGTCACTTCCAAATCCGGCGAGGAAAGAATTTTTGAAGTCATCGCCCATGAAATAGCCCACCAGTGGTTCGGCAACCTGGTGACCCCTTCGGATTGGAAATATCTCTGGCTCAATGAAAGTTTTGCCACTTTTTTTGGATTCGGCGTAGTGGACCACTACTGCCCTGATTGGGACACGTGGCAGCAGTTTCTTTACAGCATGACCGGCCCGGCCCTGACCCGGGACGCCCTGCACGAAACATTCCCCATCGAGATCCCGGGGGGTGAACACGTTGTCATCAACTCCAGCACCGCACCGATTATTTATAACAAGGGCGGCAGCATCCTGCGGCAGATTCGGGGCTATATTGGTGAGGATAATTTCAAAAAGGGATTGCAGCATTACCTGAAAACCTACGAATATGATTGTGCCGCCAGCCAGGATCTGTGGCAATCCTTTGAAGCCGTCACCCAACAGCCGATAAGCGAGCTGATGAAAAGCTGGATCGAACAACCGGGTTATCCCAAAATAACTGTCAGCCGGCGCAAGGGTCAGTTGATACTAAACCAGCAGCGCTTTACCTATCTGACAAACGAGTCCGCTCAATCGTGGCTGATACCGGTTACCGTAAATCTGTTTTTAAAAACCGGTGAAACTCGCAAATTAGCGGTGCTGATGGATGAACCCCGGAAGGTGGTCGAAGTTGATGATGAGGTTGTGGCATACAAGATCAACGACCGGCAGACCGGTTTTTACCGGGTCAAATATGATGATGCCGCCAACCTGGCTGAACTGGGCCGGCGGGTGCAGGCCAAAGCCCTGTCGACCGAAGATCGCTGGGGGCTTCAAAATGATTTTTACGCCCTGGTAAAAAGCGCTGATGCCCCGCTGGGCGATTATCTTGAATTTCTATCTTCTTACCGACAGGAGGATGCCTATCTGCCCCTGGTCAGCATCGCCGACAACCTCATCGGGGCTTACCTGGTAGTAAACGATGATCATCGACATGACATATCCTCCACCGCTGCTCCCTGGTTTGAAACCATCCTGCACAATATCGGATATGAACCGGTCAAAAACGAAAAGCACACGACGTCCCTGCTGCGGGACAAATTTATCTGGACGGCGGCTTTCTTTGGTTCTGAGGCAGCCATTGAATTCGCCCGGGACCGGTTTAAGGCCCTTGTGGCAGGGGCCGACATCCACGCGGACATAATGAAAAGTGTACTCCAGGTAGGCGCCTACACCGGCAACGGCCAGGTGTATGAATGGTTGGTTCAGCGGGTGGACCACTCGCAGGTTGAGCATGAACGCATGAATATCTTAATAGCCTTGGGATGTTTTAAAGACGATGCCCTGACAAAAAAGGCCCAGCAATATGTGCTGGATACCGTGCCGGCGCGTAACAAATTTATCCCGGTGGTGGCGATGTGCGCCAACCCATACGCCATAGCCCTGATGTGGGACTGGTATGTCTCCCATCTGGAAGAAATCGAACAATTTCACCCGATGCTCTACGAACGGATCGTTGCCGCCATTATCCCTGCGGCCGGAATAAAAAGAGCCGATGAAGTCAAACACTTTTTCGACGACTACATGAAGAAAAAAGAAAAGGCCCGCGATGTGATCAAGCTGTCCCTGGAGAAGCTGGAAATTAATCTCAGGATGAGGGTAGCAAATCAACCGTAAGGTTTCAGGTGTTCCGCCGGAGGCGGATCAGGTGTCAGAAGACTGAGGCGCATGAATCGCCGGTGGACGGATATGATTTGACAAAAATTAAATTGAAGACTTTGTTGACTTGACAACCAACCATTATGATATCTGTATTTTGGGCAAAGTTTGGATATTCTCAATCTGTAATATCGATTAAACTGTTTAAAGAATATGGCATCAAAATACTCGGCTGGAAATAAATCTGCATTTTATTCCAAATAGGAATATTATATTGCCGCTTACTAAGACGTCTACTCAATATTAATGTTGAACAAACTGATCGGAGGGGGATATGCAAAAAAATTCATCGCCGACAATTAAAGGCTTCAAAGTGAGGGCTGTTCGGGTGCCGATGACAGAACCGCATCAGACCGCCAGCGGCGTGATTACCGAGTCGCCTCTGGTTTTGACGGATATATTAACCGACACCGGAATCAGCGGGCACAGCATCGTGTTCACTTACACGCCGGCCGCGCTCAAGCCGACTGCTGAGCTGATTCAGAATTTCGAGGCCCTGGTGCAGGGTGACGTCCTTGCTCCAGCCGAAGTCGAGCAAAAACTCGCCAAACGGTTCCGATTGTTAGGACCGCAAGGGTTAGTTGGTATTGCGCTCGCTGCGATTGACATGGCACTTTGGGATGCGCTGGCTCGCGTTCATAGCATGCCACTCGTGCGCTTGCTCGGGGGGGTGGAGAAGCCGGTTCGTGCCTACGGTGCGGTCGGGTACGGCGGCGTGCAAGACTCTGGGAAGGGCGCCGAGAGTTGGGCGAAGCGAGGATTCACAGGTGTCAAGGCCAAGATTGGCTACCCCACTGTGCAAGAGGATCTCGCTGTTGTGCGCGCCATTCGAAAGGCAGCGGGCGACGAGATGGCCATCATGGTGGACTACAACCAGTGCCTCACTCCGACAGAGGCCGTAGAACGTCTTCGGGTTCTCGACGATGAGGGTCTCACCTGGGTCGAAGAGCCGACGCTCGCCCACGATTATGCCGGGCATGCACTTGTAGCACGCGAAGCGAGAACCCCAATCCAGTGCGGTGAGAACTGGTGGGGAACGTTGGACATGCTGCACGCCATTGAGGCGCAAGCTTCGGATTTCCTAATGCCAGACGTGATGAAGATTGGCGGAGTGAGCGGTTGGCTCAGGGCCGCGACACTTGCACACGCAAAAGGCATGCGTGTGTCCAACCATCTTTGGCCAGAGATCAGTGCGCGCCTCCTGTGCTGCGCGCCGACAGCACATTGGTTGGAGTATGCTGACTGGTGGAACCCCATCCTGGCCGAGCCGCTCCGAATTGAGAAAGGCATGGCGATCATAGACGACGCCATCGGCACAGGCGTGGAATGGAACGAGGACGCGGTGAGCCGATTCTCGGCATGACCCTTGTTTGGGTGAGCGGCTCCGACTGAAGAAACTCGATTCATGCTCAGCAAGCGATTGCAGCGGACGTTGTATGCACGCCGCTGAGCCATCAAGACAACTCCAACAAATCAGTACTTTTGAATCTCTGAAATAGTTGTGATATCTTTGCATATCTGAACTTTCGGGATTTTACAGTACTCTCAATTTATCACCAACCGCTGATATTTGGTATTCGGCAGGGCGCATGATCAGGTGGAGAACAAGCTGGGCTTGGAGTACGAAGACCTTGGAAAGCATGAGGTCAAAAATATTTCAAGACCAATACAGGTTTATCGGGTGCTGTCCTATCCAGGGGCAGCGGCCCATAGAGTCGTTCAGGCCAAAGAAACTTTAGGGCGAAAGTGGCGTAAAATCGGATTTTCAGCAGCAGCGGTCGTTGTTATTGTTGGTGTTTTGGGGTTTTGGCAGTTTTACATGCGCCGCCCTACTGTGGAGCCTGCCTCAGTAGAAAAGATGGCTTTTCCCCTACCTGAGAAACCCTCTATAGCAGTTCTTTTATTTGACAACTTAAGCAGAGATGAATCCCAAGAATACATAGCAGATGGCTTATCAGAGAATATCATATCTTCACTTTCCCAAATACCCGATCTGATGGTTATCGCACGAAACTCAACATTTGTGTATAAGGGTAAGGCTGTGAGGGTCAATGAGGTTGCTGAAGAACTTGGAGTTAAGTATGTACTTGAGGGAAGCGTCCAGAAGTCCGGAGAAAATTTGAGAGTTACGGCACAGCTGATAGATGCGATAAAAGGGCATCATTTGTGGTCGGAAAAATACGATAGGGCCACGAAAGATTTCTTTACTGTCCAAGACGACATTACCCGAAATATAGTGATTGCTCTTCAGGTCGAACTTACTCAGGGGGAACAGGCTCGGATTTGGCATAGGACAGAAAACCTTGAAGCATGGGGGTATGCTACCAAGGCAATTGCTCTTTTCCAGCATTATACGAAAGAAAAAAATACAAAGGCTCGGGAGTTGTTTGAACGGGCCGCAGAGTTGGATCCAAATTATACAGCAGCCTGGATTTTTATAGCCTGGACACACTTTATAGATTTTAGATTCGGATTTAGTGAGTCCCGCAGCGAGTCTTTTAAACAATCAGTTGAAATTATACAAATGGCGTCCATGATGGGTGATTCCTTGCCTGAACTTCATTCTGCTTGGAACACTATCTATCTGGCGCAAGGGCAATACGATAAGGCAATTGCCGAGGGCAAAAAAGCTATTGCGCTTGGGCCCAGCAGTGCTACAAGCCATATACTTCTGGCTATGACTTTACATTTTGCAGGAAATTTTAAGGAATCAATCCTCCACGCAAAGGAGGCAATGCGACTTAACCCAAATTACCCAAACTGGAATTTAAATGTCCTTGCAATTTCATACTCGATGGCAGAAAAATATGAAAAAGCGATAGCATCATCAAAGAATGTGATAGAACGAGCTAAAATGGAGTTGCTATCGCTTTGGCGGAAAGGCACAGAAGAAAGCATTATGCGAGCTGGTCAGGTTGCACAGGAAGTCGTCGATATGGCGCCCGAATTGTCGGTTGGATACAGAGGCCTGGCCTGGCGTCACTGGTTTCTTGCTTTTATTGGCAGGTCACCCCGGGGAAATTTGAAAAAAGCCTATGGGTTTGCGTTAAAGGCTATTTCTTTAGATGAATATGATAGCCTCTCCCATGGCTTATTGGGCAGTGTTTATACAAGCATGAGGCAGCATGAGAAGGCAATTGCCGCTGGGAAGCGAGCTATAGAACTTGATCCAAATGGAGCCGAGGTACATATGTATTTGGGTTATACGCTTAATTTCGCAGGAAGACCGGATGAAGCCATAGAGTATCTTAACAAAGCGATTCGCCTCAACCCTTTTCCTTCCTATGTTTACCCTGATGGCATGGGGCGCAGCTATTTGTTAAAAGGGCATTATGAAAAGGTGGTAACCGAATTTAAAAAAGCGCTTCAACTCGCCCCGATGTCACCTCCCGTTCATGTGTCTTTGGCCGTAACATATATATTATTAGGCTGGGAAGAAGAAGCCCGTGCATCAGCCGAGAAAGCACTGGAGTTGGCCCCTTTTATTTCTGTGAGTTTAGTTTCAAAAACAGCACCGTATAAAAATCAAGCCGATCTTAAACTCATTCTCGACGCCATGCGCAAGGCTGGATTTCCGGAGGGAGCATAGCTATTCAAAGATTTCATATATCCGTCATAAAAACCAATTATCTCAAGCTTTCAAAACTTGCGGTATCTCTCCAACCTCTAAACTTTGGGGGGCGTCTGAAAAATTGTGATATCGTATTGTCAATCGAAGTTTTAGCTTGTCTTCCAAATCTGTCAAATCAAGTATCGGTCAGGGAAGCCTTCCCCACCGATGACCTGCATTTACACACACAATATATCTTCGCGATCACTCATAATACCACTACCCAGATCGTTATTTTTATTAATTCGTAAAATCTATCTTAAAATAATGTTGACTTTAGCCACCATCTAGCAATAAACATCCAGGGGAGCCTATCAACCTGACTTTGTAAAATACCCATAATTTCAACAGCTTGGATTTTTCTGGCTATCTCCGTCGGCGTCAGAGTAAATACGGGACAGGTTATATACTAAAAAATGCCTGTTTACCAACTCGCCGACAGGGCAAGGCCCCTGATTTTTGGTAAAGATTCAATGTCTTACCACCTTGACAAGCATCGGATATTTTTTTATAAGACCTTAACTGAGAATGATTCCTATCTGACTTAGGCCAATACCACGCAACTTTCTAAGCTTTCAAAATAACTGATATTTATAACCATTTGAATTCGGGCTATCTATACTATTTATCTTTTCTGTTCTGAATCCGGGGGATCGTTTTTGAAATGAATCGGCGAACATTTCTCAAAATTGCCGGCATCGGCAGCGTTTCGTTTGCATTTGGCTGTAATCCTGCTCCCAAAAATCTCTTCTCTTTGGTAAAAGCCCCCGATGATATGGTGGTGGGCGAAGCCACCTGGTATGCATCTACCTGCCGCGAGTGCCCGGCAGGTTGCGGCATCCTGGCTAAAAACCGGGAAGGCCGGGTTGTCAAGATAGAGGGAAATCCCTTGCATCCCATCAATCAGGGACGACTTTGCATGCGGGGACAAGCCGCACTCCAGGACATATATCACCCGGACAGGCTTAAAACTCCCCTGCTCAAAGAAAACGATAAGTGGCGGCCACTTTCCTTTTCAAAAGCCGAGGCGATACTGAAAGCCAGGGCCCGGGAGTCCGCCGGCAAAAGACCGGACCGGGTGCGCATGCTGACCGAGACGGTGGGCGATAGCATGACGAGCCTGTTTGCGGCAGTTATGCAAAACCTGCAATCCCCGCAACCGCTGGTGTTCGAACCGTTTGCCTATGAATCGCTGAAAACAGCCAATGAAAAGGTCTTCGGTGTCAACGGGCTGTTCTCCTATCATATGGAAAGCGCGGATGTCCTGTTATCATTCGGTGCGGATTTTCTGGAAACCTGGTTGTCGCCGGTTGAATATGCCCATAAATTTAAAACGATGCATGCCCATCGCAACGGCCGCAAAAATCTCTTTTTCCAGGTAAGCCCCTTTCAATCATTGACCGGTGCCAATGCAGACCATTGGCTGGCCTGCAAGCCGGGCAGTGAATCAGTCGTCGCTCTCGGCCTGGTCAGACAGGCTCTGGACATTGGCAAAGGCCGCGAGTTTCCCAGATCTTTCCATGAGTTTATGAACAAAGTCACCGCGCCTTACACCCAGGACCAGGTTTTGCAGCGTTCCGGAATCTCCCTGGAACTCTATGAAAAATTAATTATCCAGCTTGTGGAAGCACACCGCCCGCTGGTGCTGGGTACCGACACCGGGGCATCGGATCTCAACGGCTTGCAAACCAACCTGGCGGTGAATTTACTAAATCTGCTGCTCGACCCGCAATTGCGGCTGCTTGATTTCAACTACCGGCATCGGTGGAAATAGCGGCCAAACGGTCTGAGGTTTTGAATTTTTTCCTGAATCTGGGAATCAATGACGTCGACCTGCTGATGCTCAATAATGTCAATCCGGTATTTTCCATGCCGCCTGACAGCGGCGTAAAAGAGGCCTTGGCCCAAAACAGGGCATTTGTGGTCAGCTTCAGCAATTTTTTGGACGAAACCTCCGAGATGGCCGATCTTATCCTTCCGGTCCGAATGCCCCTTGAAACCTGGGATGAATATAGCGGCAAGCAACCGATCGTATCGTCCATGCAACCGGCCATGGGAAAAATGACCAAGGCACCCCATTTAGGGGATGTGCTTTTACGGGCGGGATTTGAAAATGATCCGCCGGCCCAAAACTATAAAGATTGGCTTATTGCCCGGCTGGCTGAAGATCACGGCATCACCAATGAAACCCAATGGGTGCGAACCCTTCAACAGGGCGGACAATTCAATGTCACCCTAAAAACGGCCAGATCAAGCAAGAAACTAAAACCGGAAAAGCTGGCCGATGTGCTGGATAAGAAAACCGAGCCTCTGCAATCGGATCTTATATTTACGGCAATGCCATCGATCAGATTTTTTGACGGCCGGGGCGCCAACAAGCCCTGGCTCTGCGAAATCCCCGATCCCCTTACACGCATCGCGTGGCAAACGCCTGTCATTATCCATCCGGATACCGCCAGACAAAAAGGCATTGACCAGCAGGACATCATTCAGATCCAATCCGAATCCGGTACGCTGGAAGCCCCGGTTTACGTATCCGAAACCGTATCGCCGTTTGCTATGGTTATGCCCATCGGGCAGGGTCATCTGTCGTACGGTAGGTATGCCCGGGGTACCGGCCTCAGTCCATTTACCCTCCTGTCCGCCAAAACGGATCCAGACTCCGGAGGCTGCAGCTTCGCCAATGACAAGATTTCAATTAAAAAAACCGGCCACAGCATGAAACTGGCCCATACCGACGGCAGCACGACTCAGCATGACCGCACCTTCGCCCTGGCCATCGGCCTTGAGGAATTGAAAAAGGGCCAAGCGCACAAAAAATCCGGCCTGACCATGGAGGATTTCCCGCTAACCCTCCCTTTGCCGGAAGGCTACGATCCCAAGCGGGACTTTTATCCGCCCCATGATCACGAAAATTATCGCTGGGGCATGGTGGTGGATCTGGACAAATGCATCGGCTGCGGCGCATGTGCCGCCTCGTGTTATGCCGAAAACAACATCGGAATCGTCGGCGTCGACCGGGTGCTGGAAGGACGCGAAATGGGCTGGCTCAGCATAGAGCGTTTTCATGACCCTGAACAAATGGAAAAAGTAACCTTCCTGCCCATGCTCTGCCAGCATTGTGACAACGCCCCCTGTGAATCGGTCTGCCCGGTATATGCACCCCATCATTCCAAGGAAGGTTTAAACAACCAGATTTACAACCGCTGTATTGGGACCCGCTTTTGTGTTCAGAATTGCCCGTATAAGGTGCGCCGATTCAACTGGTTTGACTGGGATTGGCCGAAGCCGACAAACCTCCAGTTAAACCCGGATGTGACCGTGCGCAGCAAAGGGGTGATGGAAAAATGCTCCTTTTGCATCCAGCGCATCAAAACCGCCCATAATATCGCCAAAAACGAGAAACGGTTGATCCGCGACGGTGAAGTGCAGCCGGCCTGCGTCCAGACCTGTCCGACAGATGCGCTTGTTTTTGGCAGTCTGATGGACAAAAGCAGCCGGGTGAGAAAACTCGCGGATGACCCCCGGGCCTATCAGGCCATGGGATATTTAAATACCAAACCGGCGGTGATTTATCTGAAAAAAGTTTTAGCGGAAACGTAAAACTTTTTTCAGGTTAGAGGTTAGAGGCTGAGGGTCAGAAATAACAATGACCCGATCCGAATTTGCCTCAAACCTTCAGCGAAGCGATCCTCGAACCTAACGCTACGCTGCAGATAGGGTAAGATCTTTTTGCAGTTTATACATTTAACTCAATTAATTTGCTACAACCTGGATATTGAAACATGTCGCAGCTAACTTACGCACAGATTGATCAAACGATTCTGAACACGCTAACGCCGCCTAAAAAGTACTACTGGGCCATCGTGTTTCTGTTGTTTTTGGGAGCGCTCATCGGAGCTGCTTGCTGGGCCTATCAAATTTTTGTCGGCATCGGGGTGGGGGGACAAAACAACCCGGTGGGCTGGGGCACTTATCTGATTAATTTTGTATTCTGGGTGGGTATCGCCCATTCCGGGACATTGATATCCGCCATTTTGCATCTGTTCAGAGCGGGATGGCGCAACCCCATCGCCCGGGCGGCTGAAACCATGACCGTTTTTGCGGTCTGTATCGCCGGTCTGTTTCCCTTTATCCACCTGGGTCGCGTCTGGCAGGTTTACTATATGCTACCGCTGCCCAACCAAAGGTTCCTGTGGCCCAACTTTCTATCGCCGTTGATGTTCGATGTGATCGCCATCAGCACCTATCTGACCGTAAGCTCCCTGTTCTGGTATACGGGGCTGCTGCCGGACCTGGCAGCGGTTCGCGATCGTTCCACCGGCACCCGCTATAAAATTTTTAAATTCCTTTCCATGGGCTGGACCGGGGCCCATGAGCAATGGCGCCACTATAGCCGCGGGTATCTTTTTTTTGCAGCCCTGGCAACACCGCTGGTTATCTCCGTTCACAGCGTGGTGTCCTG
>Ga0316196_10000855_pt1 | contig 12690 bp, 10 predicted proteins | sample Eddsed2cm_MG_FD_204938 | JGI IMG/M metagenome (GOLD analysis project Ga0316196, IMG submission 204938) | Coastal sediment microbial communities from Maine, United States - Eddy sediment 2 cm | ecosystem: Environmental > Aquatic > Marine > Coastal > Sediment | place: USA: Maine | collected... | reverse complement strand
ATGCGATGATCGTCATGTGCACGATGATGCGGATGTTGTTCGGGATCCGGTGACGGAGTGCGCTGATCGCTGCGCCAGCCAGCGCTGCAACACTCGTTAGTGCCACACACATGAGCAGGGCAGGCAGCAACGAGGTTGTCACTGCCAGCGCCGAGCAAATGCCAAGCATTTGCAGCGTGACCGGGTTGTTGTCGACCAGTGGGTCGATCAGGACTTTGCGTGCTTCACTCATCTAGCCAGCCTCTCGAAAATTCTTCAGGTAGGGGCCAAAACCATGCGTTCCGGTCCAATAGCGAACGAGACCGGATATGCCATTGCCCGTCAGCGTCGCGCCGGACATGCCGTCGATCAGGTGCTCGGGATTTGCTGCGCCGGCTGGCACGGGACCGCGGACCACTCGAATCTCCGGGTCGTCGCCGCTGCCGTAGACCAGTTTGCCAACCCACAGCGCGCGCCAGGGCTCCTTGTCCATCTGGTCTCCAAGTCCCGGTGTCTCGGCATGCGAATAGAAGCGCAGGCCCTTGATCGTATTGCCATCGGGAGCCAGGGCCAGGTAGCCGAGCATGGTTGACCACAGGCCCTTGCCATACACGGGAAGGATGATCTGCTCGACGTTCTCGCCGTCCATGACGAGATAGACAGGCACATATCTCGGGCGCTGTCCGATACCGGCTTCATCCAGCTCACTCGGGATAGGGACACTGACTTCCGGATCGCCGTCATCGGCATAGTCGCCGGTATCAAGGTCGACTGTGCGTGGCTCAATCGCCTCGAACAGCGTGTTGATATCGGCGCCGGGTTCCATCAAGCCCGCGACATCGAGAATGATCTGCTGTCTGAAGAGCTCCTCGTTCTTCACCTGGATGGGCTTAAGAACAATGGCAGCGCTCGACACGATAATGGAGCAAACCAGGCTTAGTCCGATCGCGACGATCAACGTATTGGAGATGCTGTCCCGGTCAAATTGTTTCTTGTCAGACATTGCGTTTCAGCCTCCGCTTGACGTTGGCTTGCACTACGAAGTGGTCGATCACCGGTGCGAACACGTTGGCAAACAGGATGGCAAGCATGATGCCCTCCGGGAATGCCGGGTTAACGACGCGTATCAGCCAGGTCATGAAGCCAATCAGGAATCCGAATACCCATTTGCCGGTGTTTGTCTGAGCCGCGCTGACAGGGTCGGTGGCCATGAAGATCGCGCCGAACGCGAAGCCGCCGAGTGTGACGTGCCAGTACCAGGGCACGGCCATCATGGGGTTGCTGCTGTCAGCGCTGCCAAAAATCAGCGTCGGGATAATGAGTCCGGCAAATACGGAGACAATGATTCGCCAGGAAGCGATGCGCGTGAAAATCAGTATGGCCGCGCCGATCAGGCAGGCGAGGGCGGAAGTTTCACCGATTGACCCTTGCATCGTGCCGACGAAAGACTGCGTCCAGGTGATGCCCATACCAGCGATCCCCTGCATGCCTTCGATAGCACCGACACCGAGTGCCGTTGCGCCACTGAACCCGTCAACCGGGGTCCAGACCGCGTCACCGGAAATCTGTGCCGGGTAAGCAAAGTACAGGAAAGCACGTCCCAGCAGCGCCGGGTTCAGGAAGTTCTTGCCGGTGCCCCCAAAGACCTCTTTACCGAGAATGACACCAAAGCTGATACCGACGGCGACCTGCCACAGCGGGATCGTCGCAGGGACGATCAGTGCGAACAGCCACCCGGTCACGAAGAAGCCTTCGTTCACCTCGTGGTTGCGGACGCCGGCAAACAGGACTTCCCAACCGAGGCCGACGACCATGGTCGTAATGTAGATCGGCAGGAAATACAGCACGCCGTGCAGGAGGCAGTCATAGATGCTGGCAGGATCGTACCCGGCACCTAACAGCGGCAGTAATGCACCTCGCCAGCCTTCGATTGTGACAAGGCCGAGACTCTGCAGCGCCATGTTCGCTTGATAGCCGGTATTCCACATGCCGAACAACGCGGCCGGTGTGGCGGCAATCACGACGATGATCATGACCCGTTTCAGGTCGATAGCGTCCCGGACGTGCGGCGAGCCACGGGCGAGATCCGCAGGCGAGAATAAGAATGTATCTATTGCTTCCCACAGCGCATGGAAATTCTCAAATCGACCGCCCTTGGTAAACAGGGGATCGAGTCTGTCGAGGAACGAGCGTAGTTTTTTCATTAGCCGTTCACCTCGATTTCATACAGCGTTCTGCGCAGGTGATGTCCATATTCGTACTTGCCGTTGCAAACGAAGGAACAGAGGGCGAGGTCTTCCTCGTCCAGCTCAAGGCAACCCAGGTCACGCGCACCGTCCGTGTCACGTACCAGGATGGCTTTCAGGAGCGGGGTTGGCAGGACGTCCAGCGGCATGACCTGCTCGAAGCTGCCAATCGATACCATGGCACGCGGACTGCCATTCTGTGAGGTCGTGATTTTGTAGTCCTTGGTGAACAGCTTGCCGACGAACGCGCGGGCCGCCGAGAACTTGCCAACGCCGGGGCGCATGAACGACAGGAATTCGCGTTCATTGCCTTCCTGCAACACGGTGATCTGGTCATCGTAGCGACCGAGGAACGCGGCCCAGCCGGCTGCACGGTGACCGTTAAGCACCGAGCCGGAAACGACGCGAACATTGCCTGGTTCCAACTCGCCGCTGATCAGCTCGCTCGTATTGGCACCCAGGCGCGTGGTGATCAGACGTGGGTTCTTGACTTTGGGGCCGCCAATGGAAACGACGAGGTCAACCGGCAGGCGCCCGGTGGTGAACAGGTTGCCGACGGCGATGACGTCCTGGTAGCCGATATGCCAGACAATTTTCTGTTCGCTGACGGGTTCCAGGAAGTGAATATGCGTTCCAGCCAGTCCAGCCGGGTGTGGGCCGGAGAATTCGGCGTGCCGGAACTGGTCGCTATCCGGGACAGCTATGCCCGAGTCCGGGGCCGTGCATACATAGACCGGTCCATCAGTCAGCCGGGACAGCACGGCGAGGCCGTTGGCGAAAGCTTCAGGGTCACGCTCAATGACGACCGCTGGATCTGCCGCCAGGGGATTGGTATCGATAGCCGTGACGAAAATTGCCCTGGCCTCTGCATCCGGTGCCGGGATCTTGCTGAACGGGCGCGTGCGCAGCGCGGTCCACAGTCCCGACTCGAGCAGGTTCTTGCGCGCAGCCTCGCCAGCGAGATTGGCCAGATCCGCTGCCGGGTAAGTCGGGAATTCCACGGCGTCGTCGCCGTCCAGGTTGACGACAACAGACTGCAGTATGCGGCGCTCGCCGCGATTGACCGCCGCTACCACGCCGCTTCCCGGTGAGGTGAAATTGACGCCCGGGTTCGACTTGTCCGTAAACAACGGTTGGCCGAGTTTTACCCGGTCCCCTGCTTGCACCAGCATGCGGGGTTTCAGGTCGTTGGTGTCGGGGCCAACCAAGGCGACCGACGTAACATCGGGGCCCCGAGATATGGTTTGTTCCGGTTTCCCCGGCAAGGGAATGTCGAGGCCTTTCTTGATTTTAATATGCATAGAATTGGTCGCTGTTTAGAACCAAATAGAGAAAAGGGCGCAGCCGGCCAGCCAGATGCAGCCGATTGTATGAATTCCCAGGGTCGCTTCGATAGATTTCGCCATAACTTCCCGCTCGTCGACGCCGCCACGAATGCCGGTGGCAGCCTTCCACCCCAGCGCCAGCAGACCGAGCGGGACCAGCGGTGCCAGCAACGGCAGATTGCCATTCACGGTCAACACGATAATTGCCAGTACAGCGACGAAGTGAATGGCGAAATAGAGATTAGCGGTTGCGTTGAGACCAAATCGCACAGGCAGGGTGTTTTTTCCACACGCCCCGTCGGCCTCGATATCAGGTACTTCGTTAATCAGCAGGATGGCCATAACCCAGGCACTGACTGGAATCGAGAACAAAATCAGTGGCGTGTTAATGGCAGCGCCTTGTAACCAGGCGGCACCGACGACCGGCAGCACGCCGAATGCGATTGCAACGGCTGTTTCGCCAAGGCCAAGCGTGGCGAGTTTGACAGGGCCCAGCGAGTAGAGGACGCCAAGCGCGATGCCGATTAGCCCGAACGTGATGACGGTAGGGCCTTTTTCGACGAACAGCGCCAGACCTGCGAGCGTTGCTATAACGATCAGCGTGATGCCCAGTCGTGCCATGCGATGTTGCGACAGGATGCCCGTCTGGATAAATCGCGATCCGCCCGTATACGGGTAAATACGCTGCTCATTGCGAGGGTCGGTGCCGATCGCGTCGTCACCGACGTCATTGAGCACGTTACTTGCGGCGTGGACGCAGACGGTCGCGACCAGCGCGAGGATGAATACGTAGGCGTCGAAACCACCCGCTGCCAACGCGCCCCACGCGGAGCCGACCACTACCGGCAGAACGGATGCCGGGAAGAATTTTGGGCGTGTGGCGTGAAACGAGCGCTTGAGGCGCTGTTTGAGGGAATCGCCGGCAAACTCCTCCGGCACCGGGTTGAGCGGTCGAACTGATTCTGAAGACATGCCTGATCCCTGCGGTAACTGGCCGGGTGAGCGCGGCCAGGCGGTTTTTGTTGTGAACCTTTTATACCCGAATTTGCCTGTACTTACATACGCGGTTTCCGATAACGACGAAGGGGAGATTTCGCTTATCGAGACGCTGTACAATACCCCGCTTTTGTCGGACTCGATTTCCGCGAAAACGGCAACATATTTCTTCAAATTTTGGGAAAAACACAATGAAAATCAGCAAGTTGATAGGCTTAGGCCTGATCGCTCTGATGCTTGGCGCATGCGGCGGCAAAGACGATGGAACCGCCACTGAAGAGGCTACCGAAGCCGCAGCCGACGATATTACGGTCAGCGATGCCGAGCTCGAGGGCAATCCGTTTATGCAGGAATGGGACACACCGTTCGGTGTGCCGCCGTTTGCAGTCATCGAAAATGCCCACTACATGCCGGCTACAAAGAAGGGCATCCTCGAACTAAGAGCTGAGATCGACGCCATCGCCAACAACCCGGAGGCGCCGACGTTCGGGAACACAATCGTTGCCCTGGAATTGGCTGGGCCGCTGCTCGACAAGGTGACCAGCACGTTTGGCAATATCACCGGGACAGATACAGACGATGAGCTTCGGGCGCTGGAAACAGAGATTTACCCGATGTTGACGCGCGAATACGACGCGATTCGTTTCAATGAGGCCCTGTATGCACGGGTGCAGGCGATCTACGCGGAGAAAGACAGCCTCGGTCTCGATGAGCAGGACGCACGCTTGCTTGAACTGCGCAATCGTTACTTTGTTCGCGCTGGCGCAGCGCTGTCACCCGAAGTCAAGGCACAGATCGCGGAGATCAATTCCGAGATGTCGTCGCTGACCACGCAGTTCTCGCAGAACCTGTTGCTCGAGACGAAGGCATTCACGCTTGAATTGACTGAAGACGACGAGATCGCCGGGCTCAGCGACGATTTCAAGGCCGCTATCTGGAATGAAGAAAAGCAGGCCTGGGTCGTCGGGCTAAATCGCTCGTCCTATGAAACGTTCATGGTCCAGTCCGAGAATCGCGAGCTGCGTGAGAAGCTGTTCAATGCCTATCGCCTGCGTGCGACGACCGGCGAGCGTGACAACGGACCTCTCGCGATCAGGATCGCTCAGTTGCGTGCCGAGCGCGCGGAGCTGATGGGCTACGACTCACACGCACACTACATTCTCGAGTACAACATGGCGAAGACGCCCAAAGGTGCTGAGGACTTCCTGCTGCGCGTTTGGCGCCCAGGTCTCGAGCGCGCGAAGGAAGAGCGTGCGGACATGCAGACCATGATCGGCGACGAATTTACGTTCGCAGCCCAGGACTGGTGGCACTACTCCGAGAAGGTTCGTAAAGACCGCTTCGATATCGACGAGAACGAGACGAAGCCGTATTTCGACCTGGAAAATGTTCGCGCCGGCGCATTCGAGATGGCCAATCGCCTGTTCGGTGTGACGTTTGAAGAGGTTCCTGTCGAAGGCTGGAACCCGGTCGTCGTCAATTTCGACGTTAAGGACGCCGACGGCAATCACCTCGGCCTGTTCATGACCGATATGTACGCGCGCGACTCGAAACGCGGTGGCGCATGGATGAGTTCATACCGCGGGACTTCGAATATCGACGGCGACAATGTTCGTCCGCTGATCACGAATAACCTGAATCTGCCGACCCCGCCTGAAGGCGACCGGACACTAATGCGTTTCTCCGATGTGGAGACTTTGTTCCATGAGTTCGGTCATGGTCTGCACGGTTTGATGACACAGATCGACTACCCGATGTTCTCGGGTGTCGATGGGCCGCGCGACTACACCGAGTTCCCGGCGCAGATTCTTGAGCACTGGACATCACAGCCAGAGATGCTCGAGCTGTACGCGCGCCATTACGAGACAGGCGAGGTTATCCCCGCCGATCTCGTTGAACGCATGCTGGCGGCAGGCAACCATAACCAGGGCTTTGCCACGACTGAGTACGTTGCGGCATCTCTGCTGGATTTGCGCTGGCACATGCTGAGTTCCGAAGAGGCCGCGCAGATTACGGATGCACGCGCATTTGAGAAGGAAGTGCTGGAAGGCTACGGTCTGATCCCCGAGATCGAGCCGCGTTATCGCACCAACTACTTCGCGCATATCTTCTCGAGTTCGACGGGTTATTCATCCGGCTATTACGCGTACCTGTGGTCAGAGATTCTCGATGCGGACGGCTTCGAAGCGTTCGAGCAGGCTGAGGATATCTTTGACCCGGCAACGGCTGCGCGCCTCAAGAAGTGGGTATACGAGGCTGGTGGTCTACGCGATGCCGATGAGTTATACCGGAACTTCCGTGGCCAGGACCCAAGCATCGAGCCCTTGCTCGAAGGCCGAGGTTTTGCGGTTGAAGAGGCTGGCGGCAACTAATTTGGGGACAGTGACCTTATCTAATTGGGGTCTTTACCTTATTAGGAAACGCACAAGAAACGCCGGCGTAAGCCGGCGTTTTTTTTAAGTCACGAGACGGGTGATGCCCCACCAGAGTCCGGTTAGTCCGATCAGCAGGGAGGCGGGCCTGGCGACGTAGCTGCGGTAGCGCTGCAATCCGTCCCGATCCTTGAGCGCGCGCCGCAAGGTAAAGCCCACAAGAGCGGCAACGAGGATGACGGAGAGCTGCCCGATTTCGACGCCAATGTTGAAACCAATCAGGGCACTCCAGAATTGGCCTGGCGGCAGCCCCAGTTCACCAAAGAAGCCCGCGAATCCCAGGCCGTGGATCAGGCCGAACCCAAACACAACAGCGGGCCGCCACTTGGTCATGTCCTTGAACACGAGATTCTCTATCGCGACAAAAGCGATCGTGAAAGCGATAAGTGGCTCAACGATCGAGGGTGAGGGCGTGATGAAGCCACTTGCGGCGAGCCCCAGCGTGACCGTGTGTGCCACGGTAAAAGCGGAGATCTGCCAGATCAGTGCCCGGGTTCGAGCCGAGGCCAGGAAGATCGCGAGCACGAAGAGGATGTGATCGGCCCCATCCGGAATGATGTGCCCGATGCCTATCTTCATGTACAAAGCAGCCGTTGACAGGAAACTGCGCTCTTTACCGGAATCGTCGAGTATCGGTACGAACTGATCCTGGCTGAGCGACCCTTCCGAACTGTTCATCTCGGCCAGCGCCGCACACAGGGCCGGATCCATACCGTCCTGACCCGGGACGCACAGTTCGTCTTCTGGGTGGCCGTATGCAAGATTGGCTGCGAGCAATAGCAGCGTCGCGAGGAGTAGCTTTCGTGGCATGCCGGGATGTCGTCCTATTCGAAGGTCAATACGACCTTTCCTAACACACGTCGCTCGGTGATCAGGCGAAACGCGCCGACGAATTCGTCGAGGGGGAATGCCTCTGTGACACGTGGCCGAAGCTTGCCCTCGGCGACCATCGCCTCGAGTTCCTGCATATTCACCAACATCTCGTCCGTATGCCTTGCAGCCCAAGGGCCCCACCACACTCCCACGATGCTGGCTTCCTTGAGTAGCGTGAGATTGGCTGGGAACTTAGGAATGTCGCCGCTGGCGAACCCGACGACGAGAAAACGGCCGTGCCAACCGGTCGCGCGCAATGCCTGCTCGGACAGTTCACCGCCGATCGGGTCATACACGACGTCGACACCCTTGCCGTCGGTCAACTCCTTGACCGTTTCTTTTATCGGCATGTCGTAATAGTTAATCGTCTCGTCGGCGCCGGCTTCTTCTGCGAACGCCAGTTTCTCATCGGTGCTCGCGGCCGCGATGACGTGAGCGCCCATGGCCTTCGCTATTTCCACGGCTGTGTTACCGACACCGCCCGCGGCGCCAAGGACCAGTACCGTCTCACCGGGTTGCAGGTGCGCACCCTGTTTTAATGCGTGGTAGCTCGTTCCGTAGGCGACAGAATACCCGGCACCTTGTTCGAAGCTCATATTCTCGGGAAGCGAGATTGCGAGATTTTCCTCAACGACTGCCTTTTCGGCAAACGCGCCACCGCGCAGCGCGCCGATGATGCGGTCACCCACCGAAAACCTCGTCACGTCCTTGCCAATCGCGGTAACGATTCCAGCTGCCTCGTTGCCCGGGACGAATGGCGTCGGCGTCTGGACCTGATACTTCCCGGCGATAATCAATATGTCCGCGAAATTCAGTCCGGCAGCCCTGACATCGAACACGATTTCCTTGTCACCAGGCAGCGGATCGTCCCATTCCTCGATCGTGAGGTACTCCGGAGAACCATAGTCATTGCAGGTTAATGCACGCATGGCGGCAGTCTACACGGACAGCCACATTGGCGTCCGCATGGTTTAGAATCCCCGCTTCGCTGCGCCAGACCGAGGTCATCATGTTCCGCCAGATATCGCTTATCGTATTTGCCATCCTGTTTCTCTCCGCGTGCTCGAAAGAGACGCCTGAAGTCGATGATTACGATCCGGCACGTGATTACTTCACCTTCGCCAACACAGACGCGTTCGTTACAGAACACCTGGCATTGGACCTTGACGTGGATTTTGAGGCCGAAGAGTTTCGTGGTTTGGCAATCCTGACGATGCGTCGCCTGGACCCGGAGGCAAGCGAAATCATCCTGGATACGCGCGACCTGACGATCGCGGGCGCGTCCGTATTGACGGCTGGTAACGCCGAGCCGGCTGAGCATCGCTTTGGCGAAACACATGCGACACTGGGTACGCCGCTAATTATCACTGTGCCCGCCGGCACTGGCGAGAAGTTTGACCTCGTAATTGAATACAAGACCAGCCCTGAATCGAGCGCGTTGCAGTGGTTGCCGCCGGAGCTGACGGCGGGTGGCAAGTTCCCGATGGTGTTCTCGCAATCCCAGGCTGTGCATGCGCGCAGTTGGGTGCCGCTGCAGGATACGCCGGCTCTGCGCATTACATACGAAGCGACCGTGCGCACACCAGAGGCCCTGCTTGCGGTCATGAGTGCTAATAATGACCCGCTGACCCCGCGCGCAGGCGAATACCGCTTCGAAATGCCGCAGCCGATCCCGTCGTACCTGCTTGCTATCGCGGTTGGCAATTTCTATTTCGCCCCGCTCGGCGAGGACACAGGAATCTATTCGGAGCCCGAGCTGCTCGATGCTTCGGTGTACGAGTTCGCCGACACGCAGGCCATGCTGGAACTGGCTGAAGAGAAATTCGGTCCCTACGACTGGGGTCGATATGACTTGCTGGTCCTGCCGCCGAGTTTTCCGTACGGCGGCATGGAAAATCCGCGGCTCTCTTTTATTACGCCAAGCTTGCTGGCTGGCGATCGCAGTCTCGTCTCGGTCATTGCCCATGAGCTTGCACATTCGTGGTCGGGCAACCTCGTCACGAATGCGACCTGGCGGGACGGTTGGCTCAACGAGGGCATGACGAGCTATCTCGAGTCGCGATTGATGGAGGTCATTTACAATGTGAAGCGTGTCGATGAAGAGCGCGTGCTGATGTATCGCGAACTCCTTCTCGATCTCGAGGAAGTTCCCGAGCGCATGCAGGCATTGGCGCCGCGCCTCGACGATACGACGTCGGAGGACTTCCAGGGTGGTATTCATTACAGCAAGGGGCAGATGTTCCTGGAGTACCTCGAGAGCGAATTTGGCCGAGAGGCCTTCGATGCGTTTCTCGAATCGTATTTCCAGGAGTTTGCGTTTCACACGATTACTACCGAGATTTTTCTCGACTACCTGGAGCTCAAACTCCTGAGCGAGGAGGGTTCGCCGGTGACGCGGGAGCAGGTCGAGCAGTGGACCTACGACCCAGGCCTTCCCGAGAGCGCGATCATTCCGGAGTCTGAGAATCTGATCGCCGCTGCAAGTATGGCTGCGGCATGGTCCGAAGGAGAGATCGAACTTGCTGATATCCCCGTCGCAGACTGGAGTCCGCAGGCGACGATTCACTTCATCAACAGCCTGCCTGCCGACCTTTCTTTCGAGAAACTTGCTGAACTCGACGCAGGTTGGAATCTCAGTAACACGCGCAATGCCGAGATCGGCCGTACCTGGTTTATCCAGGTTGCGGCGCGTCGCTATACTGATGCCTACGAGGAACTCGAGGCGCATCTGAATCGCTACGGCAGGGGCCGGCTGATCGCCCCGGTGTATCGCGCCCTCGCGCAGAACGGTGAGGATCGTGAGTTGGCGCGGGAAATGTTTGAGCGTGCACGCGGCGCCTACCACCCGATTACGGTTGGCTGGATCGCGGGCGGGCTCGAAGACGAAGAATAGGAACAATGCTTACGGCAGCGCCAGCTGCTGTAAACACTTTTTCCGGTCGAGATCGATACCGTCCAGTATGTCGACGATATAGCATAGGACTCCCAGGTTCCGAAAGGCTGATTCAGGGCGCCCCTTCTGTATGACCGAGATCACGCCGCCGAACAGCAAACCGTCTACCCCTGACTCGCCAACAGGAATGCTAGTATCGGGAAATGAGAAGACATCTGGTTGCCGCCGCGGCAGTTTGCCTCACCACGCTTTCCTGGGCCGACGCTCCTTATATTGATCCCGCAGACGACGCGAAGTATTTCGGCGATAGAGACAGGGAGTTGTTCTGGACTCCCGAACAACAGGTGGCGGGCTATCGCAACATGCACAGGCTCGCGTGGACCCGCGCGGTGCCAGCGGGGAGTAATCCGTATCCGCTGCCCACCGAGTTGCTGGACCTCGGCAGTGTAGAGATCACCACCGATGAACTGACAATGTCGGTTGACGACTACGTCAGGCGGGGTAATGTCGCCGGACTGATCGTTGTCAAGAATGGCACCGTGGTCTACGAGCGATATGAACTCGGCAACACTGCGGAGTCGCGGTGGCTGTCGTACTCTGTGGTCAAATCTGTGACATCACTGCTGGTCGGTGCCGCGATCAAGGATGGCTATATCCGGAGTCTCGATGAGTCCGTGACGGATTATCTTCCGCGGCTAAGGGGCTCTGCGTATAGCGGCTCGACGATTCGAAATCTTTTGCACATGGCGTCCGGGGTGGAATGGACAGAGGTTTACGACGATCCGCAATCGGACATTAATAATGTCACCTGGCCGACGCTCGAACTCTACGAGTACCTGCGGCACAAACCGCGCGTCGCGGTGGCGGGCGAGGCCTATAACTACAACACCGCCGAGACCAACCTGGTTGGGACGCTCTTGCGGTCTGCGATAGGCAATAACCTCTCGACCTATCTCAGTGAGAAGATCTGGAAGCCCTTTGGCATGGAGCGCGACGCCTACTGGGTGCTGAGCGAAGAAGGCGGCGGTGAGTTCGGAGGCTCCAGCCTGAATGCGACGCTTCGCGACTATGCGCGCATAGGTCTGTTTGCTATGCAAAATGGGCGCCTGCGCACTGGCGAGTCTGTCCTGCCCGGTGACTGGTTGGCCGAGTCCACGATGCCGTCTCCCGGATATGAAGGATACGGGTATCTATGGTGGCTTCACGGCAACGGCGCCTTTGCAGCTGCCGGGATATTCGGGCAGGGAATCTACATCAATCCAGAAGAACGACTGGTTGTCGCCATTCACAGTGCTCGCGAGAACGCGAGTCGTCCACAGGACTGGGTTCTGCAAAATGCGCTTTATGAGGCGTTCCGCCGCGCATTGCAGGATCAGGGAGAGTAGCTATGAAGAACCTATCTGCATTACTCGTCATCTTGCTCCCGCTCGTTGGAGGCGCCGAGCAGGTAGTGCCGATTGACAGGGTCGAGAACAGCGTGAACATACGCCTTAACGCGGATACCGCCTCAGACGTGGTCGGGGAGTTGCGCAGGGGTGAATCACTGACGCTTGTGAATAGCATCGAAGGCTGGCACGAGGTGCAACTTGAGGGAGGCGCGACAGGCTTTGTCAGTTCTGACTGGTCGCGCGTCGTGGCCGAAGCGGACCTTATTCCAGACGAAGCGGCGGCCGTCGCGGAAGTTGAAGTCGTCGTCGAGGAGGTCGTTGAGGAAGTCGTTGTCGAGACGGTCGAAGTGGTCGCAGAAGAAGACATCGAAGAGCTTGTGGTGGAGGACGCCGTCGTCGTCGAAGAAGTCGTTGTCGATGACCTGGTTGCCGAGGAGCCCGTGCCGGAACCCGCTGTCGAGTCGAAGCCGGAACCCGAGGTCGCACCCGCGCGAGAGATTAAGGCGAGTCGTGATTTTCTCGTCAAGGTGCGCCGCGAGGGCGAACTTGTCGGTTCAC
>Ga0316196_10000854_pt1 | contig 12695 bp, 15 predicted proteins | sample Eddsed2cm_MG_FD_204938 | JGI IMG/M metagenome (GOLD analysis project Ga0316196, IMG submission 204938) | Coastal sediment microbial communities from Maine, United States - Eddy sediment 2 cm | ecosystem: Environmental > Aquatic > Marine > Coastal > Sediment | place: USA: Maine | collected... | reverse complement strand
GGCCGCTGCGGCTGCGCGTTTTCCGGATGCGGGAATTCTTAGCGAAAAAGCGCCGTCGCCAAGCATTGCCTGGACCGCGAGCGCCACCGCCCAGAACGCGGGGAATTCCCAGCCGCCGCCCTCGTTGGAGAACATCCACCCGGAATTAAAGTGGACCGCAACTGCGCCAAGAAGGATTGGGATCATCGCCAGCGATACATACCGCGTGAACACTCCAGCGATCAGCGCGAGTCCCCCGATCACCTCGACTCCGATCGTCGCGTAGGCGAGGAAAGCCGGCAGGCCAAGCGATGCGAAGAAGCCTACGGTACCCGCCGGCGTGAAGACCAGTACCTTTAGCAGGCCGTGCGCGAGCGCCATAACGCCAAGTGATACGCGCAGGATAAGTGCGGCATACAGCGTCTGTTTTGTGTCGTTCATTGTTGTACTCCTCTTATCTCGATTGTGTAATTGCGAGGAGTGCAGACTAGCAAGACAACAAATAGATGATAAATATGCTTCATATTGAATGACTATCAATGATATGTTTTTAATATGGATACGATCGACGGAATGCGGACATTCGTGGCGGTGATATCGGAGGGCTCATTCGCCGCTGCGGCACGGCGACTGGACATGTCGCCTCAGCTGGTCAGCAAGTACGTCGCACAACTCGAAGCGAGGCTCGGCGCGCGCTTGCTCAATCGTTCGACCCGGCGGCTTAGCGTCACCGAGGCCGGCCAGGCGTACTTCGAACGATGCCAGTACGTGCTGGACGAAATCAATGAAATGGAAAACGCCGTCGGCGAGGCGACACTTGAAGCCCAGGGGGTGCTTCGAATCAACGCACCTATGAGCTTTGGCGTGCTGCATCTTTCAAAGGCCATTGCTGACTACCAGCGCACGCAGCCGCAAGTGAGCGTCAATCTCACTCTTGACGATCGAACCGTTGACATCGTCAGCGAAGGCTACGACATGGCCATTAGAATTGGCCGACTACCGGAATCATCCCTTATTGCACGCAAGCTGGCGCCTGTAAGATTGGTGGTCTGCGCGGCTCCTCGCTACCTTCGGGAGCGAGGAACGCCGACTTCACCTAGAGACCTGGAGTCTCATGAATGCCTCGGGTACGCGTACTACTCCGAGCAGAATCGGTGGCGCTTCAAGGCGGAGGACGGCGAACAGCATGAAGTGCAAATCAAGGGACGTTTTTCGGCAAACAACGGCGATGCACTCCGCCAGGCCGCAATAGCCGGCACGGGCCTCGTACTGCAACCGACTTTTATCGTCGGCAATGACATTCAAGTCAATGCATTACAGACCGTCCTCGATGCCTACGAAGTTGAACAACTCGGTGTTTATGCCGTGTACCCTCACAGGCAGTACCTGTCCGGCAAGGTCCGCACATTCGTCGATTTTCTCGCTGACTATTTTGGCTCGCCACCTTACTGGGACGAGTGAAGGTCGAGGTTGTTGTCGTTGCCTACAGCGAAATCACAGGACAAAAAATAGCTCGAATTCGGACCCTGTTCTGTGGCCAGTTTTGACGGTGACCGGCGTAATCTGCATTACCAGGGCTCAATCGGCGCCGAGATAGATAGGCTGTTTTCTAGTATGTTTCAGTAAGATACCAATCAAGGCCGATCAAGACCGGTTAAGACATTAGACAGGTTTAGTCCTCCGAAGGCAGGGGTCGTACCGACAGACACACGAAGTGCGCCCCGAAGGAGTGACGAGTGTCAGACAAGATAGAAAAGTACATATGCAGTGAGCAGCACTGCGATCCAGAGTGCGGTCGTACCAATCGTCCAGGCTCGCGCGAAAACGCCAGCGCGTGCGCTCTCCAGTCGTTCGCCAAAGCGTGATTCTGCACGTAACCTCAGCGCCGCAAACGACTGATCGGTCAATTGTCCCAGCTTCGTACCAGCAGCAAGCAGTTGCGCCGAAGCGAATGTCACCACGCGATGCAGGGCGACTCGCCAGAGCCAGTCGGTATCCAGGCTGATGGTCAGCGTGCGCCGCATCAGCGGCAACAACAGGAAGAACGCGAGACCGGAGAACAGCAACAGCTGTAAATAGAAGATAACTTTACTGGCGCTGTAGGCTTTGTACTCCAGCGAGTAGGGCAGGAATTTGTAAAACGCATCGGGGAAAACTCCGATCAGAATGCAAAGCGCGGAAAATAACACCATGGCTGCAGCCATGTTCCAGGGAGCGTCCTTCGGCCGCAGCCCTGAGTCCTTCTGGAAAAACACGAACCATGGAAACTTGATGCCCGCGTGCAGGAAGACGCCCGCCGAGGCGGCTGCGAGGAGCATGTAAACGAATACGAGGTTTTCGTTGGCCGCAGCTTGAGAGATCATCGTCTTGGTCGTGAAGCCGGAGGTCAGCGGGAAGCCGGAGATCGCGAGTGCGCCAATGATGCCGCAGATTGTTGTGAGCGGCATGGTTCGGAACAGGCCGCCGAGATCTGTGCATTTGGACTTGCCGACGCGATAAACCACCACGCCAGCACTCATGAACAACAGCGCTTTATAAATAATATGTGCGAACGCATGCGCGGCGGCGCCGTTTAACGCCAACTGTGTGCCGATACCGATGGCGCACACCATGAAACCAACCTGGTTGACGATTGAATACGCAAGGATGCGGCGTGCATCGTTTTCCAGCAGCGCATACAGGATGCCGTACAGCACCATGTACAGCCCAACGCCAATGAGCACAGGCTCGCCGGGAAACAGCAGGATCAATGCGAGTACGGCGGTCTTTGTCGTGAATGCAGAAAGAAACACGGAGCCTGTCGGGCTGGCCTCAGGATAGGCGTCGGCGAGCCACGCTGATACGGGTGGCGCTGCGGTATTGATGAGAACGCCGATTAGAATCATCCAGGTGGCGAAATCGGTGGCCAGCATTGGTCGAATGTCGACCGAGCCTGTCTGGACCGCGATCCCATCGATCCCCACTTTCAAAATAATGCCGCCCAGAAGATGCATGATTGCGTATCGAATGCCGGCGGCTTTGGAGGAGCTCGTGCCGCCGCACCAGACGACAAGCGTCGAGAAAAGTGCCATCAGCTCCCACCAAACGAACATCGTGATGAGATCCCCGGAAAAGCACACGCCGACAGCACCCGCTGCATACGCCTGGGCCGAGGCGAGTTCGGCGGTCCGCGCCTGGCGGAACGCAAATAGCCCGCCGCCGAAGGCCATGATCGCGAAGATGGTGGCGAAGAGTCGCCGCAGGGCACTGCCTTCGACGGGTTCGATCTGGTAGTCGATAAAGGTATATGTCGCAACAACCCCATCGGGCACCTGCCAAATTGCCCAAAGAGTGGCAAGTGGCGCGGCCAGGATGACGGCTGTGCGCAGATGGCCGCGCGTGAACAGCGTTAGCAACGCGCCGACGAGCAGAATCAATGCGGGTGGCAGGAAGTCAGTCATCGGATGTCTGGTCCTGGTAGTAGTTCTCGTCGCGCTTCAGCACCACTCCGAGCGCCTTTGCCACGAGCACCATGCCGAGGCACGCGAGAAAGCCGTAGACGGCACCGAACCCGAACCACCCGTCGACGCCAAAGTAGCCCTTAACTGGCAGGACGAATTGCGCAAGCACCGTTAGCGCCAACACCACGATAAAAATACGCCACAGCCAGCGAATCGTAGCGGGTCGAACCAACCAGTGGTCTGTCTTCGAGTCTTTCGTCATGGAGTAGCCTGCACGATTTGCGCCTCGAGCAATACAAGTGGACCGTTGAAGAAAAAGAACGCGAGCGTGAGGGCGGCCGTTATTGTCAGTGCCAACACTGCGGCGAACGGTGCCTCGCCATGCTCATTCTGTAGCGTCTTATCTTCAGGCGCGAACCACGCCAAATAAATGATTGGCAGAAAGTACGCGGCGTTAAGGGCCGTACTCAGGACGATGGTAGCAATTGCGATGTAGTTTTCAGCCTGGAATGCGCCGGCCAGGATGTACCACTTCGAGACAAAGCCACCGGTTGGTGGCACACCAATCATACTCAGAGCGCCGATAGTGAATGCCGTCATGGTCCACGGCATGCGGTGGCCGATGCCACGAAGCTGGAAAATCTCGGTCTTCTTCGACGCCGTATAAATGGCTCCGGCCGCAAAGAACAATGTGATCTTGCCGAAAGCATGCGCAACCATGTGAACGGCAGCGCCAATTTCGGCGAGTGGCTTCAGGATTGCCGCGGCCATTAGCACGAAGGAGAGCTGGCCGATGGTCGAGTACGCAAGCATGCGTTTCAGATTGCTCTGCCGCAGCGCGACTACACTCGCGGCAATGACAGTGAACGCGGTAACGTAGAGAAGCCACCCGCCACTCGGTTCGGCAAACAGAAAATCGATGCCAAATATGTAAACGATCACCTTGGTGACGGTGAACACACCGGCTTTTACGACGGCGACCGCATGCAATAGAGCGCTCACCGGCGTCGGCGCGACCATCGCGGCCGGCAACCATCGGTGCACCGGCATCACGGCAGCCTTGCCGATGCCGAAAACAAACAAGCCCAGCAACAATCCAACCGCAGGCCCTTCGAGCTTGCCTGCAAGAATGCCGCCCGCCGTAAAGGTGCCAGTGCCAGCAACGAAATAGGTCCAGATAATTGCGGGCAGCAATAAACCGATTGAGGTGGTGAGCAGGATGCCGAGATAGGTGCGAGCAGACTGTACTGTCTTCGCATCCCCCTTGTGTGCGACCAGCGGGTAGGTCGATAGCGTCAGCAGCTCGTAGAACAAGAACAAGGTGAACAGGTTGTCGGCAAACGCGATTCCCATCGTTGCGCCAAGCGCTATCGCAAAGAAAATGTAGAAGCGAGTCTGGTGCGACTCTCGATTCCCCCGCATGTAGCCGATGGAATAGATTGAGTTAACGATCCAGAGCAGCGAAGCCAGTGCCGCGAACAGCATGCCAAGTGGCTCAACGCTAAATGCGATCTCGACGCCGGGTAATACCTCGGCGAGGCTTACCGCCGGACGCCCGCCCGCCATGAGCTCCGGGAGCAGACCCCACACCGTCCAGGCAAGTGCGCTGGCCGTCAGTAGCGTGACCCCTTCACGCACATTGTTGCCAATGCGGGCCGCCAGTGCGATGCCAAGCGCGCCGACAAGTGGTAATGCCAGCGCTACCAGAATGGCGGTACTCGAACTCACGGCACGTGCCTCAGCAAGGACTCAGCAGCGCTCGACGCCAGCGTGACAGGCAGTGAGGGCGCCAGGCCGAAGTAGAGGTTTGCAAGCGCCGCAATCCAGGTCACCGTCAGTATTCCGGCGGGGGCTTCACCAGCCGGTGCGGTGTTGACGTTTATGTCGCCGAAGTACGCGGCTTCAAGCACTCGCCAGACGTACGCGAGCGCTATCAATGAGCTGATGACGATAGCAACTATAAGCGCGACACCGATGCTCCCCTCGGCGAACGCCGCGCTTATCAAATACCACTTACTGATAAAACCCGTAGTACCCGGTATGCCGACAAGGCTGAATCCGGCCAACGCAAATGCGCCCATGGTCCAGGGCATGCGCTGTGCAGCGCCGGAGATATTCTCCAGGCGCAGGCCGGAAACGCGCGTCGCGAGGCAGGCAATTGCGAGAAACAATGCTCCCTTGGCGAGCGCGTGATTGAAGATGTGCACCACACTTGCCGTTAAGCCCGCCACGCTGACCAGGCTCGCGCCGAGCAAGATGTAGCCAATCTGCGCGACCGAGGAATAGGCGAACAGACGCTTGAGATTCTTCTCGAACAAAGCGACGCAAGAGGCGATCAGAATCGCGAGCACCGCGAGTGGCATCAGGAAGTACGAAAACTGAACGTCGTGGCCAACGAGGTTGGGCTGAAAGACGAAGAAGTCAAAGCGCAGCAACAGGTACAACGACACCTTGGTCGCGCACGCGGCGAGAAACACGGTTACGACGTTGGGCGCGTAGGTATATGCGTTGGGCAACCACACGTGCAGAGGAAATACCGCCGCCTTCAGGGCCAGGCCAATCGTGATGAAGCCAGCCGCCACCAGGATCGGTTTCTGATCGGCGACCTCGTGAATTCTGAGCTCCATATCGGCGAGATTCAGGGTACCGGTCATCAGGTAGATCAAGCCGATACCGATGAGGTAGAAGGTCGCGCCAATCGTTCCCATCATCAGGTACTTGAAAACAGCCGGCAGTGCGCGCCTGTCCCGACCGCCCGCAATGAGCACGTAACTCGCGAGTGACGAGATTTCCATAAAGACAAAAATATTGAACGCATCCGCGGCGACAGGGATGCCGACCAGGCCGGCAAGCGCCAGCAGCCAGGCTGCGTAAAAAAGCGGCTGGCGTTCTTCCTCGATATCGCTGTCCAGGCTGCGACGCCCTGCGAGCAACGCGAGTGATGAGGCGCCGGTGATGACCAGTAGCACGAGCGCACTGAAGGCATCGACACCCAGCTCGATTCCGTACGGCGCCGGCCAGTTGCCCATCTGGTAGTTGAAATTTCGACCGGCAAGAACGCCAATCGTGAGCATGATGGCTATGGCGAAGGAAAACAGGCTGGCGGCCACTGCAGCAGCCCACGCCAGGCCGCGGGGACGCAGCAGCAATGCCAGGGGTGCGCTCAGCATAGGCACGATGACCTGCAATGCAGGCAGATGAACGCTCCAGTCGATCATCGCCGGTCGATCTCCTGGATATCACTCTCCTCAATCGAACCGTATTCCTCCTTGATGCGAACTACGATGCCGAGACCCAACGCAGTGGTCGAGATGCCAACGACGATGGCAGTCAGAATCAGGACCTGTGGCAATGGGTTTGAAAACACCGCGTTCTCAACCCCGGCTTGAATAATCGGCGCCGTGCCGCCGTCGACTTTGCCCATAGTGATGTAGAGCAGGAATACCGCTGATTGAAATATCGACAGTCCTATCAGCTTCTTGATGAGGTTGGACTTCGCGATGACCGCATAAAAGCCGATCATGAGCAATATTGCGAACACCCAGTAGTGATAGAGACCCAGCAGCTCCATCAGCGTCTCCGACGACCGGCGAAGGCATGGAATACGCTGAGCAATACACCCGTTACGGTAATGCCGACGCCTGCCTCGATCAGCAGAATGCCCCGGTGTTGTCCGGCGACCGGGTCGGCTGCAAGCACGGAGTAGTCCAGAAAGTTACCGCCGAGCAATAAAGACGCAACGCCGACACCGCCATAGAGGAGGGCGCCGCCTGCCATTAGCCCGATGAGCAGTTTGTGCGGAATCACACGCAGCGCCTGCGCTTCGCCCTCGAGCAACGCATAAAGAATGACCGCTGCCGCGATGATCGCACCGGCCTGGAAGCCGCCACCCGGACCGTAGTCACCATGAAACTGCACGTAAAATCCGAACAGTAGAATAAATGGAATCAACAGCCGCCCCACTACGCGTGGAATGAGATAGTGACGCAGCCCCAGGCCTTGCTCGGCCGCGCGCGTCCCGGGCGAACCCGAATTTCGCGGTGGTCGTGCGCCGAACAGAAACAGGACACCGATGCCTGCAGTGAATACGACGAATACTTCGCCGAGCGTGTCATAGCCACGAAAGCTGGCCAGCACCGCCGTCACGACGTTGGGAATATCAATGGCCTCCGGTGTCGTTTCGAGATACCAGGGCGAGACATGCTGGTGCACCGGCGCCAACGGATCGCCAAAACGCGGCTTGTCAAAGGTGGCGTAGATCACTATGAGTGTTGTCACGGCAACCACGCTTAAAGCGAGTATGCGATTCGAGCTGCGCACACTCTCATGCTCGCCGGTCAGTGCGAGCGCGCTTAGAAAAAGCACGGTTGATATACCGGCACCAATCGCCGCCTCGGTCAAGGCGACGTCTGCGGCATCAAGAAGAAAGAAGTTGGCCGCCATCAGCAGACTAAAAATACCGGTAAGTATTACCGCTACGAACAGGTGCTGCGTGCGCACGATCGCAAGTGCCGTAATGACCATAAGAGAAAGCAGGAACACACCGAAAAGTACAATCATTCCTGCGGTTCCTCGAGCGAGGTGACGGCGCCATCGGGCCGCAGACCGGCGAGCAACGCGGCGCTGGCGAGGGCATTCGAGGCCGTCGGGCTGGTCAATAACAAGAACAGCAGAATAGCAGCAAGCTTGATTGCAGCGAGTGAGGCGCCGGCCTGCAATATGACGCCGGCGATTATCAGGACCGCACCCATCGTGTCGGTCAAGCTCGCAGCATGGATACGGGTGTAGAGGTTAGGCATGCGCAGTGCGCCTACGCCGCCAATGAAGACGAACACACCTCCTATTGATAGCAGCGCCCAACTGGCGATGTCCAGGAATAATGCCATCAGATTATTGCCCGACGCTGTTGTCGGTGGCCTCGCTGCTCGCGCGGCGCCGAATGAACTCCAGCACGGCAAGCACACCGATGAAATTGATCAACGCATAGGCCAGTGCCAGATCCAGAAAATCGGGTCGGCCGTACAGGAAAGCGATGACCGAAAGTAGCAGGACCGTTTTGGTTCCAAACATGTTGGCCGCCAGCACACGATCGTAGACAGTGGGTCCGAGCAGCGCGCGACCCAAGGCGAGCGCCATGGTTACGAGGGTTGCGGTTGTGACGACGAAGTACATGATTAATCCTGCCGCAGCGCAGCGACGCGGCGATCCATTTCGCCAGACATTAGTTCAGCGGCGCCAGCCGCAGTCAGGCAATGCACCTGAATTTTTCCACGATGCACATCGAGGGCCAGCGTGCCGGGCGTCAGCGTGATGGAGTTTCCCAGTATTGCCTGATCGACCGGGTGGCTCGCTGTTGCCTGAATTTCGACCACCTGCGGACTGATCGGTAAGCGCGGGTCCACTACCACCCGCGCTACCTCGATGCTCGAACGTAATACCTCTTTTGCGAGCCAAGCCCAATACCCGAATAGCCGCACGCCAAAACGCAGGGCAAACACCTCGTTATCGAAGTAGCCCATGCGTCGGGTCAAATAGGCAGTGAGCAAGCAGGAAAAGGCGCCGAGCGCGAGCAATAGCGGCTGGAACTGGCCCGACCAAAGCACCCACGCGACAATGAGTAGCGCGAGCAATGACACTGCGCGCCTTGTTTTTACGAACACTGCTTTCGAGGACAATCGATTCACCGCCCTGGCTTATTAGTCATTGTCAGGCTCACAGGGATAATCTCTACGCAGTACAGCATATACTGCGTCGCGCGCCAGCAGCGTGTCTTCGATTACTTTGCGATTCATCAGGTCGTCTATGACGTGTTCGACGACTTCCCTTAGCGGTACTGGTGCGCCCAGACAAAACCCGGCATAAACGGTTGCGCCGTAACGAGACAGGCTACGCGACGGGCTACGTATGCGAATCGCGCGCTCAGAGAAGGTCTCATCTTTTTCGATTTCGGCAACAACGTTCAGCGTGACGCGCTCGTCCGTTGCAACTGCGCCATCAATAAAACCCTGTACATAGCGCGTGCAGAAAATTGCGTCTTCGCCCTCAGGGTCGTCAGCGTAGTGAATGCAGTGCTCCGCGAGTTCCGTTGCAGAGAGTGCTTCCACTGCGTCGACTTTGCCAGCATAGCCCAGCAATAGAGCGCTTAAGCATAGTAGTGCAGGTTTTATCATGGTCGATTTCCTTTGTGCCCGGATTGTCGGCGATGGCTGTTGAGGTTTGGCGACGCAGACTTGTCGCTCAAGATGGTACGAAGCAATTCACCGACGGTACAGTGAGATTCTATCGGGTGACGCAGATGCGCTTTCGAATTGATCAAGTAGCGATTCCTGCGTCCTTCCTTCACGCGTTCAAGAATGTTTGCCTCTTCCAGGTCAGTTACGATGCGCAGCGCGGTTCGCTCTGTGATGCCAACCCGCCCCGCCACATCCCGCAGCCTCACGTCAGGATCGTCCGCAACGCACGCGAGTACATGCGCGTGATTGCTGAGAAAGCTCCAGCTCGCAACGGGGCCAGTCATAATTTTGCACTCGTACGCAACGGATTTCCTGAAATACGAAACTGGTTTAACAATACCAGAAACAGATGACGTGTTTGATTCGATAGAACCGATGCATTACTACGATTTATGCTTCTATTGTGCGCTACGATCCCTCAGTAAACTCTCGCGCCAAGGTGTCTTCAAGCCAGGCACCAGGATTCGAACCGCAGGGGAGGCATGGCTGACCTGATTCAAATTGCTGCCGGCAACTTCCTGTCGCCGATGGTCTTGTTCTTCGCGCTTGGCGTTGCGGCAGGCTATGTGCAGTCCGATCTCACGATTCCCGAGCCGATCAGCAAGGCTTTATCACTGTACCTGATGCTGGCAATAGGATTTAAGGGCGGCGTCGCGCTTGCCTCGAGTGGCATTGATTCGATGGTCGCTGTTGCCCTGACAGTGGCTATCGGTTTAAGCCTGTTTCTGCCGGTGATCGCCTTTTCGTTGCTGCGCGCCGTGACCAGCCTCGATTCCCGGAACGCCGCGGCTATCGCCGCACACTATGGGTCCGTCAGCATCGTAACGTTCGTCGCGGCGACGAGTTTCCTCGAGTATCGGCAGGTCCCGTATGAGGGCTTTCTGGTTGCCATGCTCGCCGTGATGGAAACGCCAGCAATCATAACCGGGCTATTGTTGGCGCGTCGGAGTCTTGGCCAGGCGTCAAGCGATCGCGAGTCAGTATTTTCGCCGCAGGTGCTGCGCCAGGTGTTCCTCTGCGGCAGCGTTGTTCTGCTCGCAGGTAGTTTCATGATTGGCTGGACGACGGGCGATGGTGGCATGCAAATCATGGCGCCATTGTTAAAGGAGCCATTCCAGGCAGTGTTGGCTATCTTCCTCCTGGATATGGGATTGCTGGTTGGCAAACGCCTCGGCGATTTTGGACAAGTCGGTAAACAACTCGTCATGTTTGGCATATACATGCCATTAATCGGCGCTGCAATCGGCATGGCTGCCGCCGCCGCAATCGGATTGTCCGTTGGCGGCATAACGCTGGTGGCCGTTCTCGCGGCAAGTGCCTCCTATATCGTCGTTCCGGCGGCAATGCGCTTGTCGTTGCCGCAAGCGAATCCGGCGATTTACGTTACGCTATCGCTGGCCGTAACATTCCCGTTTAACCTCGCAGTCGGTATACCGCTCTATCACGCGATTGCTGGAATGATTGGCCCGGCGTAGGCGCTGACACTGGAGAACCCCCGATGCAGCTACACCCAAAGAAGAGAATAGAAATCGTCGTAGAAGCATCCTGTGCGCCAAGCATCCTCGAGATGATCGAGGCAGCTGGCGCAAAGGGATACACGGTCTTGCAAGACGTATCAGGGAAGGGGAATCGTGGTATTCGCGATGACTCGCACCTGACCGACGTGTTTCGGAACGTGCTGATTATCGTCATCGCCACCGAAGAGATCGCGCACGAAATTATTAACAATTCCCAACCGTTACTGGAGAACTATGCGGGAATCGTAACGATGTCGGACGTCGATGTTGTACGCGACGAGCACTTCTAGCGACCTTCGTGGCCGGATCAATCCTCGCCGCTCATGAACCCCAACAGGTGCAACAGACTCGTGAACAGGTTGAAAATCGAAACGTACAACGTAACTGTCGCCATAATGTAGTTGGTTTCGCCGCCGTGAATAATGTTGCTGGTCTCGTACAAAATAAGACCCGCCATTAACAGCACGAATACCGCCGAAACGGCCACCGACAGCGCCGGCACCGCAAAGAAAATCGCGCCCAGGCCCGCGAGGAAAGCCGTCACAATCCCGGCTAGCAGGAATCCTCCCATGAAGCTGAAGTTCTTGCGCGTCGCCCGGACGTACGTCGACAAGCCAAAGAATATGGCAGCCGTTCCGGCCATGGCCAGCATCACCGTCTGGCCGCCGTTCGGCAACGCGAGATAGGCATTGAGAATCGGGCCAAGGGTGTAGCCCATAAATCCGGTTAGCGCGAAAACAAAGGCAATACCCAGGTCGCGAGTGCGGAATTTGGTCGTCAGGAACAACAGACCGAAATAGCCGACCAAAGTGAGCATCAGGCCGGGATGTGGAAGGTTCAGGGCCATGGAAATGGCGGCGGTGACTGCGCTGAAGAACAGTGTCATCGACAACAGCAAGTAAGTGTTGCGCAAAACCCTGTTCGTCGCGAGCTCGCGTGTTTGCGGTATAGCGTGGGTCGAGGAAGTATTCATAACGCGACCCTACATATGCTCAGGGTCGAAGAAAATTCGATATTTGTTTCACTAGTCGTTCGTATTTTCCGATGAACGACTTACTCACTTGCCGGGAGGCGATGAGTTGCAGCAAAGGGCCGTCTGCTAAGTTGCGAAAAGCTGTGTTCGCGCGGCTTCAATAATGCGCACCACGGACGGGTGCTTAATGCGCCGCTCTGGCGAGATCGCGAAAAACTGCTCCGTAATTGCGTCCGTTCGACCGATCACGGCCATGCTGTACATCTTGCAGATTTCCTTATCAATGACGGACGGCCCCGCAAAGACGCCGTAGCCTGCCTCACCGAATGCCTTCAGCAACGCGCTATCGTCAATTTCGCCAACGATGTGCGGAATTATCGAGTTGTCGTCAAACCATTCGTCCAGCTGGCGGCGCAGCGCTGAGTGGGGGCTGGGCAACAGCATTGGGGCCCCGTTCAGAGACTGTGGAAAGGTCTTTTGGTAGCGCTTTGCTTTGCGCCGTTGTGAAAAGAACGCGAGACCACTTTCACCCAGACGGTGATTGAACGCCCGG
>Ga0316196_10000849_pt1 | contig 12714 bp, 11 predicted proteins | sample Eddsed2cm_MG_FD_204938 | JGI IMG/M metagenome (GOLD analysis project Ga0316196, IMG submission 204938) | Coastal sediment microbial communities from Maine, United States - Eddy sediment 2 cm | ecosystem: Environmental > Aquatic > Marine > Coastal > Sediment | place: USA: Maine | collected... | reverse complement strand
CGCGGAATACGCCGAGATATTGCGGTCTGCCGGGGCGGGTTAGCAATTTTTCTAAATCGCCGTCGGCGAATTGCCTTTTTTAGTTCTTCGCGTGCTAGCGGGAAATTAGAGTGCGATGGTATCTTTACTGCCATGCGGTCGGCCACATTGGCGTGTACCACCGAAGTGACTGGGGTTCGGAACGCCGGGGGTATAGCGCGATCGGGCTGGCCGACTGGCGAGAAAGACCGACTACGAAGGGTCGTAAGGCACCCGACCCTTGGTGAACTTCTCGCGGTTCTCGCGTTTCTTTTCTTCGCTTTTTTTCAGCAGCACGTAGACCGCACCGGTGCCGCCGTGGCGGGGTTGGGCGCTATGGAAGGCCTGCACGATCTCCAGTTCGCGCAACCAGTGGTTGGTACAGCCCTTGAGAATCGAGCTGCTCTCGCGCTCCACCGCATTCTGACCCTTGCCGTGGACTATCTGCACACTGCGCAGGCCCAGCTGGTAGCATTCCTCGATAAACTCGAACAGCTCCTTGCGGGCAACCGCGGCGGTCATGCGGTGCAGGTCCAGTCTGGCTTCGGCCTCATAGCGACCCTGCTTGAGCTTACGGAATACACCGTTCTGTACGCCCGGGCGCTTGAATTCCAGCACGAACCAGGGATCCAGGGGCTCTATGCCATCTTCCTTGAGGATATTGCGATCGCGCTGTTCGCCCTGCACCGCTGCCTGCCGGCGCTGGTCCAGGGAGGGGTCGCGGCCATCGCGGACCTTGCCGGGAAGTATGACACGGGGCTCTCGTTTGAGGGGCACCACGCCGGACATTTCCGCCAGGAACAGATCGTCTTTGTCTTCGCTCATACTTACACCCCGCCTTCAGTCCGCTATTATAGCGCCTGGCCCGGGCAGAGTTGACTGGCAAATGACAAAAGTGGAAAGCTGGGAACAGACCTGCCCCTTGTGCGGGGCCAATAACCGGTGCGCGGCGGCCTCGGGGACCTACGTTGCGGCCTGCTGGTGCCGGGACGTGAGCATCAGCCAGGATGTGCTGGATGCTATCCCCGATGAGGCCAAAAACCGGGCCTGTGTTTGTCCCGCCTGCGCCGCCCAACAAGGAGAATCTCGTGCAAGGTAATATCGCCCAGGGCGCCAGCTATCTGAAACGCGGCGCGGGTATGCTGACCCACCCTTCACTGCGACTGTTCGTCATCGTGCCGCTGCTGATCAACATCCTGATATTTGGCACGCTGATTGGTATGGGGTTCAGCTACCTCAGTGAGCTGATGGACAGCTGGATGTCCTATATCCCCGAGTGGCTGGGCTTCATAACCTGGATTATCTGGCCGCTGATCGTGCTCACGGTCAGCCTTATCAGCGGTTATCTGTTCACCAGTGTGGCACTGGTCATCGCCTCGCCGTTCAATGCCCTGCTGGCGGAAAAGGCGGAAGAACTGGTAACCGGCAAGCCGGTGGACGCCCTGGAGGGGCTGGGGGCGGCGCTGATGGCGCTGCCGCGGGGCATCGTCCGCGAGATCTCCAAACTGCTTTATTACCTGCCGATGGCGGCTTTCGTACTGATCCTGTCGTTCATCCCCGGCCTGAACGCGGTGGCGCCCGTACTGTGGTTTCTGCTGGGCGCGTGGATGATGAGCATTCAGTTCGTGGACTATCCCATGGACAACCACCAGCTGAGCTTTGCCGACGTCAAGGAAGCAGTGCGCCGACGACGCCTGAGCAGCATGGGCTTTGGCGGCCTGGTGGCGCTGTGCGCGGGGATACCCGTGGTTAATTTCTTCGTGGTGCCCGCCGCGGTGGTGGGCGCCACGCTACTGTGGTGCGAGGAGTTAAGCCAGTAACTCCTTGGGCGGGTGGGTGCATTCCAGTTTGTTGCCCAGCAGAGTTTCCAGGTCAGGCAACAGAAAAGCATCGTCCTCGCTGGCAAAACTGATGGAGGTACCGGTGGCGCCGGCGCGGCCGGTGCGACCAATGCGGTGCACGTAATCCTCCGGATCCTCCGGCAGGTTGTAGTTGACCACGTGACTGACGCCGTCGACGTGAATACCACGACCGGCCACATCGGTAGCCACCAGAACCTTGATTTCCCCCAGCTTGAACTGTTCCAGAGTGCGGGTGCGCTTGGCCTGGGGAATCTCTCCCGACAGGATGCCGGCGGCAACGCCTGATTTGCGCAGACGCTCGTGCAGGCGGCGCACCTGGTCGCGCCGGTTGGCAAACACAATCACACTGGTGCAGTCTTCACTGCGCAGCAGGTTGTTTAACACCCGATAGCGTTGCTGGCTGCTGACCAGGTAGATCTTCTGGTCCACGGAGTCGGTGGCGACACTCTCGGGTTCTATCTCCACTTTCACCGGCTCGTAGGTCCACTGCTGGGACAGGTTGATGATGTCCTGGGTAAAGGTGGCGGAGAACAATAAGGTCTGACGATCTTCTTTGCGCGGTGTCGCACGCACTATGCGTTTCACCTGGGGTATAAAGCCCATATCGAGCATACGGTCGGCCTCGTCCAGCACCAGTATTTCTATATGGTCCAGATACAGGTCGCGACGCCCCATGAAATCCAGCAGGCGCCCCGGTGTGGCAACCACCAGGTCGACCACATCATTGCCCAGGCGATTCAGCTGCTTCTGGTAGTCCATACCGCCAATCAGGGTAACGACTTTCAATCCGCAGAATCTGGCCAGTTCCTCTGCATCCGCGGCGATCTGCATAACCAGTTCCCGGGTCGGCGCGATCACCAGGGCCCGGGGTTCGCCCACGAACCGCTCTCCCTCAATCGGATTACACAGCATGTCGTTAAACATGGTGATGAGAAATGCCGCGGTCTTGCCAGTACCGGTCTGGGCTTTGCCAATGGCATCGTGACCCTGCAGTGTATGTGGCAATATCGTGGCCTGGATGGGGGAACAGTATTTGAACCCCAGGTCAGCAATGCCGCGCATCAGCTCATCGCGTAGGCCCAGGTCATGAAAACGTGTCTCGCCCTCCTTGGGCTCCACCTGGAACTGGTCCAGAGACCACGCTGGCGCAGCCTCCTGCGGCTTGCCACCGCGACGACGTCGCTTATTGCCCTTGCCCCGCGCACCAGACTTGCTATCTTCACCCTGTTTACTCTCGGCGGCGGCCTTGTGTGAAGGCTCTCTGCGCGGCGGCTGGCCATGCCCGGAGGTGGCGGGGTTTTGTTCCTGCGACCCATTTACCTTGCCGGCCATGCGCCCAACTATGTTCTTGATCAACGATTGATACCCTGTGACTGCGTAAAATGCGCGGTAGTCTAACATTTCCAGAGCAAAAAAGGTTTACCCGTTATCACCGCTCGATAGTGCACCGTGCAGGGCCGCGGGTACGCGCATCGGGGCACCCGGCAGTGCGTGCCCGACTAGTTTGTGTTGGGAAACAGGCGACCGAGATAATAATCCACGCTGGTGAAGCGCCCACCACCGGTAAACAGCAGGGCGAGCAACATGACCAGGTAGGTCACGGCAAACTCGATACCGTTGTTGAGAATGACAAAATTGCCCTTTTCAGTAAGCCAAGTGTAATTGCCGTGCTCGCGTAGTATTTCCTTGGCCGAACCCAGACGCACTGCCACCTCCTGGGCACCGGAATCCGCGATGGCCGCCCATCCCTGGCCCCAGTGCACTGCGAAAATCGCCACCAGCATGGTGACCATTAGCGGAATCGATATCCAACGGGTGGCGAAACCCAGCAGCAGTAGCAGCGCTCCTATGGCCTCGGTATAGGCGGCCAGGTAGGCCAGCACGGCGGGGAAAGGCAGACCCAGCCCCCAGTCCGGGTTCCCGAACCACTCGATAGTGCTCTGCATACCGGCGATTTTCTGCGTGCCTGCCATCCAGAATACCGGCACCAGGTAAAGACGCAGGGCCAGGGGAGCTAAACCGTCCAGGTATTGCAGGCGGGGAAAAATCGTGTTGTGTATACTGTAGTACCAGCCTGCCAATACGCTCATCTACCGTTTTCCCTTCAGTCTTACTTTGCTTTGTGACAACGGTTCTCGCAAAAAGGTTTCAATTGACGGCACTATATTTGCAAACCACCGGCCCGGACCTGCCATGCAGTTAGTCACGGCCGGGGCGTTCCGCAAAGAAAGCCGGGCTCTTCTGGCCATTGCCGCTCCGATGATCATCGCGCAACTGGCACAGATGGGAACGGGCGTAGTCGACACCATTATGGCGGGGCATTACAGTGCCATGGACCTGGCTGCCATCGCCATTGGTTACAATATCTGGCTGCCCCTGTACCTGCTGTTTATCGGCACCATGCTCGGTGCAACCGTGATCATCGCCCAGGATTTCGGCGCCGGCCGGGTTCAGGCCATACGCGATTCACTACCCCAGGCGCTGTGGCTGGCACTCGCGCTGGGGCTGATAGCCGGACCGCTGTGCTTCTTCTCTGAGCCGCTGCTTAACTTGCTGGAACTGGACGAGCCCACCCACGCTAAAACCCTGGCCTACCTGCAGGCTACCGCCTTTGGTTTGCCTGCCGCGGCGATTTTCCAGGCGCTGCGCTGCCATACCCAGGGCATTGGCATCATGCGTCCCTTCGCGATCGCCAGCGTGCTGGGGTTCCTCGCCAATATCCCACTGAATTATGCCTTCATCTACGGCAAATGGGGTTTTCCGGAACTGGGTGCCGCGGGCTGCGGCTGGGCTACTGCCATCTCCATGTGGCTGGGCCCGGCACTGATCAGCTTTTATATGACCCAGGCGGAGCGCCTGAAACCCTACCTGCCACCCCTGCGACTGGTGCCACCCAACTTCGCCGCCATTCGCGAGATAGGACGTCTTGGCCTGCCCATGGGCCTGACTTTCTTTCTGGAAATTGCGGTTTTTTCAGTTATCGCACTGTTTATCGCCACCCTGGGCAATACCGCCATGGCGTCACACCAGATCGCCTTCAACGTGTGGGACGTGGTATACATGCCATTGATCAGTATCGGTTCGGCCATGGCCACCCGTATAGGCCACGCCATCGGCAGTGGCGATCAGGCACAAGTCAATCTGGCCATTACCTGCGGCACGACCTTTACCTTTCTGGTGGGCATAAGCTCCATCATTCTGGTCATGACAGCACCCGCGCTCATCGTCAGTGCCTATACCGACAGCGAGGATATTCACAGCATGGCGGTGACCCTGCTGCAGATGGTGGGCCTGTTCATTATCGTGGACACGTTACAGGTCGCAGGTTCCTTCTGCCTGAGGGCTTTCAAGGACACACGCTTCCCCTTCATAGTGTCCTGTATCGCCTACTGGCTGGTGGCCCTGCCGCTGGGCTATTGGCTGGGGATTGCCAGCTCGGAATCCGCACTGGACGGTACCATGGGTTTCTGGAAAGGGATGATTGCAGGTATCGGCATCAGCACGCTGCTGGTGGGCTGGCGCTTGTACTACGTGCTGCGCCGACCGCTGCCCTCACCGGCACACCGGGCAGATGAACTGGCCGACAATTTATAGCGCCAGTCAAGCGCGCGACAAATGCCCGCAATCAACACAATCCGCTCTGGCGGGCAAGGCCAGGCGCCGGATATCCATGCACCGCAAATCCAGTAATAGCAGTTGGCCGCGCAACGGTTCGCCAAAGCCACTGAGCACTTTAAGCGATTCCATCGCCTGCAGTGAGCCCAACACCCCTACCACGGGCGCCAGCACCCCGCTGTCGCTGCAGCTGAGCGCCGTGGTGCTGCCTTCTACGGGATAAAGACAGCGGTAACAGCCTCCCCCGCGCACCGGATCAAACAACGCGAGTTGCCCTTCACTGCGCACGGCCGCGGCGGACACCAGTGGCATGGCAGCGGCAATGCAGGCGCGGTTAAGCGCATAACGCACCGGATAATTGTCGGTGGCATCCAGGACCAGATCGACCCCCACAAGCAACCCGGGCAGTTCCGCCGGCTCCAGCCGATGCGGCACCACCTCCACACTCACTTGCGGATTGAGTGCGGCAATGGACGCCGCTGCGGACGCCGCCTTGTTGCTGCCGATATCACTCTGGCCATGCGCGATTTGCCGCTGCAGGTTACTCAACTCCACGTCGTCGCCATCGGCCAGCACCAGCCGCCCCACCCCCGCCGCTGCGAGGTACAGGGCCGCGGGACAGCCCAGCCCACCCAGGCCAACGATCAGTACCGAGGACTGCTGCAGGCGCTCCTGTCCCGCCACGTCAAATTCATGCAGCAGTATCTGCCGGTTATAGCGCAGTAATTGCTCGTCACTGAGCATGCCAGCGGCCCCCGCTGATACGTTCCTGCCCGGCTATGTCCCGCCGCGTGGCGACATCGCTAAAACCAGCCTGCTGCAAAAAACTCCTCACTGCAGCGCCCTGGGTATACCCGTGCTCCAGCAGCAGCCAACCGCCGTCCAGCAGGTGCCGGGGCGCGCCACTCACCAGCGTTTCCAGATCCGCCAGGCCGTCCTGCCCGGCGACCAGTGCGCCGCGGGGTTCAAAGCGCAAGTCCCCCTGCTGCAGGTGGTTGTCCTGCTCGTCAACATAGGGGGGATTACTGAGCAGCAGGTGGAAGCGGCGCGCGCCCAGGGCTTCATACCAGTCAGATCGCTGGAAGTGGACCCGCCCCAGCCCCAGGTTAGCTGCATTGGCCTGCGCCACCGCCAGGGCATCCGCACTGCGCTCCAGCCCACTCACTTGCCAGGCGCAGCGCTCACTGGCCAGCGCCAGGGCGATCGCGCCGGAACCTGTGCCCAAATCGACCACCTCGGCAGCAACAGGCAATGGCAGTTCCAGGGCCCATTCCACCAGTGTTTCGGTTTCCGGGCGCGGGATCAGGGTGTGTTCGTTGACGGCCAACTGCAGGGACCAGAAGTCGCGCTGACCGGTGAGATAGGCCACCGGCACACCTTGCGCTCGCTGCGCCAGCAAGGATGCGTAACGCTGTGCCTGTGGCGCTTCGACATCAACCTCGGGCCAGGTATACAACCAGGTACGGGGTTTGGCCAGGCAATGGCACAGCAGTATCTCCGCATCGCGACGGGCACTGTCTCCCGGCAGACGCCGGGCGTCCTCCAGGAGTTGGCGCACACTGGCCATCAATTATCAGCCAGGGCCGCCAACTGGTCTGCCTGGTACTCCTGGCGCAGGGGGCCAATGACCGCGTCCAGGTCACCCTCCATCACCTCGGCCAGCTTGTACAGCGTCAGGTTGATGCGGTGGTCGGTGAGCCGCCCCTGGGGAAAGTTGTAGGTGCGTATACGGTCGGAGCGGTCACCCGTGCCCACCAGGTTACGCCGCTGCTCCGCCTGCTCCTCGGCCTGTTTATCCTGTGCGCTGGTCATCAACTTGGCCTGCAGCAGGGACATGGCCCGGGCGCGGTTCTTGTGTTGCGAGCGCTCGTCCTGGCACTCCACTACGATACCGCTGGGCAGGTGGGTCAGGCGCACCGCTGAATCTGTCTTGTTCACGTGCTGCCCCCCCGCACCGGAGGCGCGGTAGGTGTCTACACGCAGGTCCGCCTTGTTGATTTCCACCTCGTCCACGGCCTCGGGCTCCGGCATGATAGCCACAGTGCAGGCCGAGGTGTGAATACGCCCCTGGGACTCCGTCTCCGGCACGCGTTGCACGCGGTGCGCGCCAGACTCAAATTTCAGGTGCGCATACACATCGCGACCCTCGACCCGGGTGATGATCTCTTTGTAGCCACCGTGCTCACCGGGCCGCTCTGACAGCACTTCCACCTTCCAGCCCCGGTTTTCGGCGTAGCGCGAATACATGCGAAACAGGTCGCCGGAAAAAATAGCGGCCTCGTCGCCACCGGTGCCTGCGCGAATTTCCAGAAACACATTGTTGGAATCCCGCGGGTCGCGAGGTAGCAACAGGGCCTGGAGTTCAGTCTCCAGTTCATCCAGCCGCCCTTCGTTGGCATCCAGTTCTTCCCGCGCCATTTCCCGCAAGTCCGGATCGGCATCGTCCAACATTTGCCGGGCTTCCTCGATGTCCTCTTTTACCCGGCTATAGCTGTTATAGCATTGCACCACGGCTTCGAGCTCCGAAAACTCCCGGGACAAACCGCGGAATTTGTCCTGATCGGAGATAGTCTCGGCATCACCCAGCAGCGCCGATACTTCCTCATGCCGGTCGCACAGGGTATCCAGTTTGGTCAGCAGGGAGGCTTTCATTGCAAGGTGCGGCTATCGGTTGTCGGCGCGCTTGGCGCCAGGTCAAATTCGGTAGACTCATCGCTGGCAGACTCGTCGCTGGCGGGCTGGGCTGCGGCGGGCTCAGCCTTTTCCACACCCAACAGTTTGCGGGCATTCTCCAGCAGGTCCTGGCGACCGTCTATGCTGGCCTGCTTCAGGCCCGCAGTGGGCGCATGAATCAACTTGTTAGTCAGGCCGCGCGCCAATTGCGCCAGTGCCTGGCCGGGGTCGTCTCCACGTGACAGACCGCGCAGAGCGCGTTGCAGTTCCTGTTCGCGCAGCTGTTCTGCCATCTGCCGATATTCCTTCACCACGTCCACCGCTGCCAGGCTGCGACGCTCCTCGAGGTAGCGCTGCACGCCCTCCGCGATGATCTCATCAGCCTTGCTCGCCTCGTTGCGCCGGCTGCGAAGGTTTTGATCGACTATCTCGCGCAGGTCGTCAACGCTGTACAGGTAGACGTCGCGCAAATCGCCCACCTGGGCTTCGATATCTCGGGGGACGGCGATATCCACCATCAGGAATGGGCGATGCTTACGAATTTTCAGCGCCTGTTCCACCGCACCCTTGCCCAGTATCGGCAGCTGGCTGGCGGTGGAGGTAATGATAATATCCGCGTCCAGCAATTGCTCCGGTATCTCCGAGAGTAGTACTGCCTCTGCGGAGAACTTCTGCGCCAGTTCGCGGGCGCGGCCCAGGGTACGGTTGGCGATCACAATACGGCTGACGCCCGCTTCAATCAGGTGCCGCGCGACCAGTTCAATAGTCTCACCCGCACCCACCAGCAGCGCGTTGCTTTTGCTCAGATCGGTAAAAATATGGCTCGCCAGGTCGACTGCCGCGTAAGCCACGGAAACGGGATTCTCCCCGATCGCGGTGTCGGTTCGCACCCGCTTGGCGATAGAAAATATGCGCGGAAACAGGCGCCCTAACTCGGTGCCCACGGTACCGGCGTCGGTCGCTACGGCGAAGGCGGATTTCAGCTGCCCGAAGATCTGCGGTTCGCCCAGTACCATGGAATCCAGGCCGCTGGCCACCTGCACCACATGGTGTAGCGCCCGCTCGGCCTCGAAGTGATAAGCGCTGTGACGCAGTTCCTGCGCAGACAGGTGATGGTAGTTAGCCATCCAGTCAATTAACTGCACCGCTTTTTCCGCCAGCGAGAGACCCTCGGGGACGATCGCGTATAACTCGGTACGATTGCAGGTAGACAGGATCACCACTTCATCAATCCCTACCGCTTCGCAGGCATCTTCCAGCGCTTCACCTGCCTGCTCCGGGGCAAAGGCAACTCGCTCGCGCACCTCGACGGCGGCGGAGTTGTGATTGATTCCCAGGGCAATCAGGTTCATGTAGGTCCGTATCTGCTTCGTAGTGGGTCAAACCGGGGACATAACACCACCCCCGGAGCCGGCGCACCTTAGCACAGCCAGGAAAAATTTTACTGATTTTAACAAGTTACGGCGCAAATGACAGAGCGATTAGTCCCCATCCGGGGCACGCCCGCGAAACGGTGCAAAGCCACCGTATGGGTTTCGACGACGGTCTGTGTCATCATAAGGCCTGTCTTTCCCCGGATTAATTCGCCGTCTATGTCCCGCCCGTTCATTCTTGCTCTTGCCGTGGCGCTGCTCAGCGCCTGCGCCGGAACCGCCACAGTGCCGGATACGGTTGCTGTCGTCCCTGAAGCCGAGGGCCAACCAGAGCCACCGGAGCCCGTCGAGCGCCCGTTCCCCGAAGACAGCGTATACCCGCTGTTGGTCGCGGAATTCGCGTTGCGACGCCGGGCCTATGACGTCGCCCTGGAAAACTACCTCGCACAGGCGCAGATTTTGCGCGACGCGGGTGTCAGTGCACACACCACTCACCTGACCCAGTTCATGCGCAGAGAGCGCGAGGCCATGGAGGCGGCGCAGCTGTGGGTAGAACTGGAACCGGATAATGCCGAAGCGCAAAACACCCTGGCCAACCTGCTATTGCGCCAGGGACGCTCACTGGAGGCATTACCTCACCTGGCAGCAGTGCAGCGCCTGGGCAGTCCGGCCAGGTTTCCCACCTTGCTCAATGGCTTTGAACAACTGGACGCAGAGCAACAGACGGAATTGGTGGAGGGCATCAACACACTGGCCCGGGAGTGGCCGGATAACACCCAGTTGCTCATGACACAGGCCCTGCTGCACGCCGAGTTCGAGCAGTTTCCCCAGGCGCTGAAGAAACTGGATGCGCTATTCAAGATAGAGCCCTACCAGCCCCAGGCCCTCCTGCTGGAAGCGCGGGTACTGATGGCCACCGGCAACAAAAAACCCTTCGCCCGACTCGAACAGGCCGTTGCGGACCAGCCCGAGGACCAGGAGTTGCGACTGCAATACGCCAGGCTGCTGACAGCATCGGATATGCCTGCCGCCCGCAAACAGTTTGAGATTCTGTCGGCGCAATCCCCCAGGGACGGCGACCTGTTGCTGTCACTGGCGCTGATCAACCGCGAGACGGGTGATGACGTGGCAGCCAAGGCCTACCTGAAGCAGATGCTGGCACTGCAACAGCGGGTCGATGAAGCCCATTTCTACCTGGGCAGGATCGCGGAAGACCAGGACGACCTGCAGCAGGCGATCTCACACTACCTGCAGGTGGTAGGGGAGGCGGAATTCCTCAGCGCCAATCTGCGTATCGGGCAAATCCTCATCGGCAATGGCGAACAGACACAGGCTCAGGCGCTGTTTTTGAAGCAGCGCAAGGCATACCCGGACCGCGCCGAACAGATTTTCAGCCTGGAAGCAGACCTGCTGACCCAGGCCGATGCGGTCCCGAGCGCTCTGGAAGTACTTAACCAGGGGATCAGCGAGTTCCCGGACTCCACTACCCTGCTCTACGCCCGCTCCATGGCCGCGGAACAGCTTGGTGACCTCGCACTGATGGAACGGGATTTACGCGCCATCATCAACGCTGATCCGGACAACGCCACCGCGCTCAACGCCCTGGGTTATACCCTGGCCAATCGCACCGAGCGCTACACCGAGGCCCATGAACTGATCTCCCGGGCCCTGGCATTGCAGCCGGACGAGCCGGCTATTCTCGACAGTATGGGCTGGGTTCTTTATCGCCAGGGGCAGTACGACGAAGCGCTGGCATACCTGACCAGGGCCTATGCGGAGTACCCCGACCCGGAGGTGGCCGCACACCTGGGCGAAGTACTCTGGGTCAGCGGCAATACCGAGGCCGCCACCAACGTGTGGCGCGGGGCCCTGCTAAGGGACCCCGAACACAAGGTATTACTGACCACCCTGGAACGCCTGGGCGTGGCACCGCTGGATACGGGGATGCCCACTGCGGAACCCCAACCGTAGATGAGTTGGCCCCGGGTCCTGCTGCTCGCCATAACGCTGGTGCTGGGCGCCTGTGCCGGGCAATCGAAACGCGTATCTGTGGAGCGGAATTGGGAACACCACAGTGCGCAACTGCAACAACTGCAAAGCTGGACCGCCAGTGGCAAACTCGCGCTGCGCACCGCCGATAAGGCCGAATCCGCGACCCTGCAGTGGCAACAGCAGGCAGGCGAAAGCCACCTCAGCCTCAGTGGCCCCATGGGCATGAATGCGGTGACGGTGCACAGCGATGGACAACGCATGCAGGTACAGCGCGCGGACCAGAGCCGCGAGTTCGATGTCTCCACACCGGACGCTATTTTGCACAACACCGGCTGGGAGCTGCCCCTGCAGGCACTACCCTACTGGCTGAAGGGCGCGCCCTCACCACGGCTGCCGGTACAGTCCATGGAACTGGATTCCGAACGCGACCTGTTGCGCGCGCTACAGCAGGACGACTGGCAAATAGACTACCTGGAGTACGAGGACTTCCACGGCCTGACCCTACCCACGCGGCTGCAGATCCAGCGAGCCAGCACCGTGGTAAAGATCATCCTGCGCGACTGGCAGACGCACCAGGGCGAGTGACCAGCTCCGTGACAGTGCTGTCCCCGGCAAAGCTCAACCTGTTCCTGCATATCACCGGGCGGCGAACGGACGGCTATCACCAGCTGCAAACCCTGTTTCAATTGCTGGACTGGGGCGACGAGCTGCATTTTTCCAGCAATACCAGTGGACGTATCACCCTGCACTGCCCGAATCTCGACATTCCGGAGCAGGACAATCTCATTATCCGTGCCGCGCGACTGCTACAGCGCGGTTCCCTGGGGGTAGACATCACCCTGGACAAGCACATTCCAACCGGCGGCGGCCTGGGCGGCGGCAGTTCCAACGCGGCGACCACCCTGTTGGTGCTGAACCGCCTGTGGGACCTGGGTTTGAAGATAGAGCAGCTACAGCAGCTGGCCACACAATTGGGTGCGGACGTGCCGGTATTTGTGGGCGCGCAGACGGCCTGGGCCGAGGGAATCGGCGAAATCCTCACTCCATTGGAGCTGCCGCAGTACTGGTACCTGATCCTGACACCGAAGTGCCATGTCTCCACCGCAGAAATATTTTCCCACTTGCAATTGACACGCAACACCTCTCCCATCAAAATGGCGGCCTTTTTCGAGGGGCATTCC
>Ga0316196_10000845_pt1 | contig 12727 bp, 15 predicted proteins | sample Eddsed2cm_MG_FD_204938 | JGI IMG/M metagenome (GOLD analysis project Ga0316196, IMG submission 204938) | Coastal sediment microbial communities from Maine, United States - Eddy sediment 2 cm | ecosystem: Environmental > Aquatic > Marine > Coastal > Sediment | place: USA: Maine | collected... | reverse complement strand
TCCACGCTGCCGAATATGGTTTGCCCGGTGAAATCGTTGAAGGGGATCTCGTCGTAGCCGATGAAGGCCTTGTAGCTTCCCTGAGAACCCCAGTCGATCCGGAGGGATCTCGAGTCAAGCCCCAGATCCAGCCCTTTGATGTTTGCATAGCCACGCTTGCCGTCCGTACTGTGCATCAGGATGTTGCTGTTCCACTAAACCCCCCCTCTCTTCCATCTCTTTTGCGGCGCTTGTGGTGGCAAGCGGTTTGGCCGTCGGCGCCGACGCACCCTCGCTTGGCACTATAGACAGCGAGCAGTTCGGGGAGGTTTTGCGGGAACAAGATCAGACGCAATATCGCAACCGTCAGCAGCCGGAAAAACGGATCAACGGTTCGGGTGATAAGGCTGCTGCCGAGCAGAACCGTGACAGAAGTCGGAATCAGGGGCAGAAGCGCAGCGGTTCGCAATCGCAGGCCGGTGGCGGCCGGAGGTCTTATGGCGCTGGCGAGGGTTCTGCTTCGGGCGGGCATGGTTCCAGTATGGGCGGATCTGGTCGAAAAATGACAGGTTCTGGCGGTGGCAGGTGATTTCGGCGTCGGAGTGTAACGGAGATAGAGTGCCGTGGTTCGTCATGGGTTCTTAGCGCTGTTCGTTTTAGGGCTGCTCTGCCTGAGTGGATTGGGCTTTGCTGAGCCCGCCGCGGATCACGATCGCACCGACGCTGGCACCGACGTCTGGGGCGACCCGGAAGACAATGAAGAGGCCGATCGCGGCTGGACCTGGTTCGGGATGGGTTACGAAAACCGCAGAAGGGCTTCAGGTCAGCGTGCTGATCCTTCCAGTGACCCGGCTAACGATTATGAAAATGGTCAGCGCAAAGGCGGGAAGTAGTTCTTCAAACTCGGGTCACGATGGGGCTTCAGTCCCTGCACCACGAACACCCAATAGCGTCCGTGACGGTACTTGCCCGTCTGCTGCCGAAACCTGACGTTTGGGTGGTACTGCAATACAGGAAATGCACGGATACACCGAAGGAATGGGATAGGCCTGTGTGATTTCTCAAGAAATGTTCCCTTTCCGAGCTTTTTGGCCTGTTTAAGCGTAGGTCTACAAGCGAATGAGCGCGCTAATCAGCAGCGTCAGAACCACGGCAAAGGCGATGATCTGATTGATCATGCTGCTGCCGGCACTGCTCTCCTTCAGCAGTAGATCCTGCCTCAGTTCACCGAGAAGCCTTTCGCCCTGATGGATGCCGCTGCGCATCTCACCGTGTAATCCGTCGTTGCTGCTGAATCCCATCTCTCGGGTAGCCGATGCCAGTGCCTTGAAATCTCTTTCGTAGGCGATAAGCGCTGTGGAAATATCCCTTTTTGCCCTTTGATCAAGATAGGCATGGGAAAGGTCTGATTGCATGACGACCATGTCCTTGTCGAATCTGTCGATATATTTCGCGTCGTTACGCAGCATGAAGTCCTTTTCCTGTCGGCGCAGCATGAGCATGTCTTTCATCAGTTGGTCCTGACGGAGCAACCGCAAGATCTCCTCCACTTGGTGGATCTTGCGGCGCAACCGGCCATAAAACCCATCCTCATAGTCAAGTCCAATGGCTTTCTGTAGCTCCACCATCTGGAGGAAGCGGCCTTTGTACGTCTCGATGATCGCATCAAACTGCTTAACCTTTGTGTCGTCGACGCCGCTCTTCTGGAGCCCTGAACTGAGCTCCCTGACATTCGCTTGCAGCAGGTCGAAGTTGTCAACGAACCTTTGCCGGTACTGGAGATCCTTGCGGGCAAGAAAATCCTTTTCGTTACGGCGCAGCGTAAGTACATTCGTTTGGATGTCGCTGACCAATACCCGTACTTCTCCGAGCAGGCGGTAATCGCTCATTGCACGGTATTGAAGGGTGGCCATTAGGATGATGCTGACGATGCCGACGACCGCGAGCACAGTCAAAAAAGCCGTTCTACGATTGACTGACAGCAGACTCATTTCATCAGCGCTTCGACAATGATCGATCAGGCGGTCCTGCTTCGCTGAATCAAGTATAGATTAGGACTCGGATGGGACGGCTGGAGTGAGCCAATTGTCGCCCCGGGGTAATCGGGTATGTACACGTGCAACATTCGATGTATGTGGACGAATCTATATTAGAGGGTTACGACATACTGAGGTAGTAACCGGGGGAAAAGTGAATAAATCTGCTGCAGATTTTTTCGATGACCCCGATCAGTGCTGAAGCTCACGAGGACAGTCAGGTGATCCGGTCCGACAGGCCAACAAACACGGATATTGGCTATTCGAAGATCACGGGAGAATTCTTCCCTGGTCGTCGGTTCCTTATTTTCCAGGCCTTCCAGTTCAACCCCGCCACCGGTAATGCCGATTGCGGCCGAATCCATCGTTTGGCCGTTTATCTTGAGCACCCCCAAGCCGAAAGGGCGAAAAAACTCGAATAAAGCATAGCCACGCGCTTGTCCGTTGATACTTTGGCGAGGCCGAATAACCGGGTCAGCAGGGACGAACCGGTTTTGCGCTCATCGGCCATGAAAAAGTATTCGTAGCTTTGAACCGGGTAACCGTCTGAGTGCATGCGCGCCACAAGCGATTCCTAGGTCGCACAAGAATCAGCGAACCGCTTTTTCTCCCAGATGCGCCTTATCAGCGAGTACAGGGTACGGAAATTGTATCTGAGCAGCTCCTGGAACTCGTTGATGTCCGGCTCGATGTCAATGCCAATGGCGTCCTATCGCAGATTCTGCTCTATCGACCAATTTCGGAACTGTCGATAACGCGCGACCGCGTAGTCTGCGCTATTCAGGTGATACCAGTAACCCTGGTCCTTCGGCAGCAGCTGCCAGGCGACGATGGGGACGCCGCTTTCGTTCAGACGCCGGGCGACACTGGCACGCTCGTCGGAAAAATCCAGTATGCCCATGCCGACGCCCGCCTTGAGCGCCACGAGTTGGTTGACCACGCCGGGCTTTGAGAAAAGAGCGCTCAGCGGTTCCTTTTCAAGTTCGGTGAAAAAGGTCAGTTGCGCGGGTTTTGTCATCTGAGGCGTGCGCAGCCACAGGCATTACTTGACCAGGACGACTTTCTGATACAGCGAGCCGAAGAAGGTCTCTTTGTGAATTGACTGCGGCCGGTCTTTTTCCGGTATCCACTCCGATATCTCCCGCCTCCACAGGCCCAGGGCAAAGGGTTCGAGCAAATGGAGTATGGGAATCATGACGTAGCGGAAAGGGTTGAAGCGTTTTGGCCGGTGATAGTCTACGAACACAACTTTTCCGCCCGGGCGAACTACGCGGAGTGCCTCCCGAACCGTTTGTTCCCGGACTGCTTCAGGCTGCTCATGCAGCAGGAAGAATACGACGACATTGTCGAAGGCATCGTCTTCAAAACTCAAGTCTGACGAATCGTCGTGGTGTAAGAATACGTTGGCGAAAGACTTCACCTTCTTCTTCACGTTCTCGAGTTGCACCGGCGCAACATCGACGATGTCCAGGCGGCTTTCTTTTGAAAGGCGCGAGGCCGCACGTTGGGAGAAATCTCCGTAGACACAGGCCACCTGCAGATTTCGACCTTCGAATGTCGGGCCGATTTCGTTGAGTGCAGCATCACGCAGGCGGGAAAAGTTTCCCCACAGGATCAGATTGACCAGCCACTGACGTTCGAAGAGATTTACCGCAGTGGGGTGCAGATAAGCCCACCAATAAGTCTCTTGCAGGTATTCGGGAATACCCAGCTCCCGCGAGACCTCGTATTTGCCGTAGTTGTTGTAAGAGGGTTGCGTATCGAGCGCCACGGCTTCTTCGTTCATCATTTATCCTTGTAGTTGTAATCTGAATCAGCAACCGTAAGAACAAACCTTTTGAATCCATAGGGGCGTCCACCACCGGCATAACAACATCGCTCGATGATCCTGTGGAACCTTTCCTATCAATTTCTCGGCTTTCCTGCCAGGGCGTTGCGGAAGCAGCCCTGCCATGCATCCCCACACGACCTGCATCAATCGAACGGCCAACATCGGAAGAAAGCGTCAACAAAGAAGGTGTCCACAAAATTAAAGTTTGAACTACATCGACACGGTCAAAAAACTGTAACAAACGAGCCTAGCATACCGATAATCGAGCTCTTGATCGAATATGCAGCCGAGCGGTATGCGCGCTTTGGGTAATGGTAGTTATTGAAAAATCCGCCTGTTTTGCAAACAGCAGCATCGCTGCCTGAACACGATATATGTCGTTATGACCTGATTGGGGATCGGGCGAATAAGAAGGAGAGATGCCCGATGATGCCGATATTGATCAATTTTGATCTGTTCAGGACATCATCTCGACGGACGTTGGGTGCGGTATGGTTTGGCGACAAAAATGGAATCCGCTGTGCCTGATCCAGGTTAAGCACCTGCCGTTTCACGGACTGATAACCGCGTGCTGGGGTATTTGCGCCGGTCTTGGCAAATTCCTGCAAGGTAAGGTTGAGTTCGTGCTGCAGGTACTCGGAGGTCAAAGTCATATTGATGATGCCGTTGGCCTTCGCAATCCCCTCGGCTTGAATGGCCTCAATCTCCGCGTTCTTTGTCTCGATCTCGACCATGACCTGTTTGGCTTCAAGCCGCTTCTGATTTGCAACCGCCTCGCGGATCGATTCCTCGATAGACGGGTCCGTGAGTATGGAGCCGATGACCACCCGGGTAACCTCGAAGACCGCCGGGTCGTTGCTGTCGAGCGCCGCTTGCAGGCGGGACATGATCGAAATCGGGGGCCTGGAAAGATACTTGAGGGTTAAAACAGGTCTCTTGGGGCCGGCTGCGAAACCCACTTGATGACGGTCGGGACAAGAAATGCTGACGTCGATGGCCGGCACGACTTTCTGTTTACTGCTTGAACTGCAAGACGCCCGCGCACCGCGCGGGCTCTAACCCAAGCCAATGATCGATAGCGGCTATATGCAGATGGCATCTGACTCATCACCAAGCCAGTACTCGAGCGTTTCCACAGGGTTTATCTCGCCGGTGGTTCCAGTCGAAGCGTACAGAAGCTGTGGTTGATAATTATCTGCACCCAGGTGCTTCACAAAGGCGCGCAGATGCTCGCGTGAGCCGCACAGCAGGCTGGTGTAGACACCGACGATCTCGGCGCGGCTGGTGTTTCCGATCGCGTGCAGGATATCGATCATATCGCGTTCTTCGATCCAGGCCCCGACGTAGAGTGCGGCCTCCGGGCTGACCTTGCCCCCGGCGACAGGTTCGTCAAGGATCGTCTGGTTGGCCTCGCTGTCGGAGACGAGATTCTCGTACACGGCAGCGAGCACCGTATTCTCGAACTCGCCGCTTTGCAGACCTGCTGCCGGATCCTCCAGTTGATACTTTTCGAGCAGACTGAGCATGGCGTCCATGTGTTTCTGCTCGGACACGGTGATATTGGCCAGGATGATCAGCTCTATGCCGCGCTCTTTATAGTACTGGTACAACTCGGCGTATACATCGCGTGCCATCTTTTCTTCTTCGCGCATGAACGCCAGGTCCGCTATCTCCAGTTCCAAAAGGTCGTCGTTATCTGCGTAAAGCGGGGCGCTTAGGCCCATGATCAACGTGCATGCCACAATCTTGAGTGCTCTTGTAAACATCGCGATACCTCGAATTCACATTGGGTGTGTTGGCGGACATCGGTTGCCAAAAGGACTGCCGTGTTAACCTGCAAATTGCATCAGTATCCGGGATGATCGCGCCGGCCATGTGCGGTTGGGCGCCGCTCTGGAGCGAAAGGCATAGCCATAGCTATGACTTGAGTGAAGAGCAAGTGCAAGCGTACATGGGCAAGCGAGGGCCCGGATAGATCAAAGGCGGTTTGCAAACTGTGCCCCCAGTTAATCACCAGGATATCGAGATCTGCCGCATTCTTGACCGGGCCTATATGCGAGCCTGTGATCGACTGGTGCAACTTGCAGGTTAATCAGCCAGGCAGCATCCGCGTGTCCCCATTCGAGGTTTTATGAGGCGGTTGCGCGTTGAGAATTCGCAATTGGTGGCGGGCGAAACGACGGAGTTGCGTAATGTCTCGCATTTCTGAGAGTGTCAGGGAACTTTCATTCGATTCGTTGACTGCAGCCGCGAATGCCGTGGCTGCTTGCAGGGAAGCCACAAGGCCCGGGGAAGGCCTGCCTTGTCACTATGTAATCAATCACATGATGCGATACTGGGGCTGGACCTGCTCGTCCAGCCAGATGTCGTCAGGACTCACATATTCGTCGCGCAGGTTGAAAGGTACGCCGATCTGGTCGAAACAATCGTAGACAAGCTCAGAGCAAATGTATTTGCGATCACGGGTGCGCCGGCTGACGCTGAACAGAATGCGGAAACCAATCCGGATGATCTCGAAGTTGTCGTAAGGCTTGGTGAGCTCGTCCATGCCATAGCTTATGGCGTGGTTGAGTTTGTCTTCGTCGATCTGCGGATGCACGCGTGCCACCACCATGTTCCCTTTGTAGGGGCGGTTGTTGCCGTGATAGTCGCGCAGATACTTCGAAAGCGGCGCCAGGCGAACACCGATCAGGGTCTCGCTCTCCAGAATAAAGACCCGCTGCAGGGTGGGGTCCTTGTAGATCATCCCCACATGGCTCCACACCGAGCGGGTGAACTTCTGGATGGCATGAGAAAAGAAATACGAACCAGAACAGAACACCAGATCTCCGGTCTGCAGATCTTCACGCATGGCATCGTAGGGGTGTAAAGGGAGTTTGGCGATTTCTTTCTTACTTAGAGGCTCAGCCATAACAATCTCGGAATCGCTCGACGCGAAACCAGGGGCGAATCTGCCGATCAAAATAATTCATCCACCAGCCAACCTGAGATGATGTCCACCGCCAGCCAAGTGGTTGAGGGTGTTCGGAAAACGAGCCCGGAATGGCGAGAACGCTGTGTCCGGGGCGACCCGCTAGCGCATACTCGTGAGGTTTGCGATCAGTGCATACTGGGCGCGGTCCACTTCCTCGGCGATTTTGTGCGCGAGGTCCGCCTCAGGCCCGCAACATATCACGGCTGCACTGGTGCATTTCTCGGTCGTCTGATTCACCGCTTTGACCAGCGCATGCTCGATGATTTTCGAGATTGCCTCGGTCTCGGGTCCCGTAAGCGGATCTGACGCAGTTTTCGAGATCTGCGCCACCGCTTCGTCTGCCAAGCTCTTCAGTGACATAACCGACTGCTCTCCAATAGTCATGGGGATACGACGTAAGACTAGCCCAGGTACGCGGGGTTATACCCCGCCTCACTGGACGGTTAGGTCAAGAATATGGTTTTGCCCCGTGGTGGTCCACCGCGCGCTGGAAGCGGATATCTGCGGGGCCCTCTCGTGGGGTGCGGTTCGGGGCAGGTCTCAGGCAGAGTCGTCACGGTTTGGACATGGTCACCCAAATACCTTCTGCCCACAGTTCGACCCAACCCTCTCGAAGGTAATATTCCCAGGCCGGGCTATGGATCGGCACACGGACACTTGGTTTTCGCATTCCGCACTTCCCAACCGCCATTTGGAAGTATCCAAATGGTACGGTTTCTAAAAGCCAGGAGTGGCGGCATTAGTCAAGCATATTGCAGGCCAAACTAGGCATTTCGCTATCTTTTCATGGGCTTAGACGGGCTGGGTGAATTGTGATCCAGGCCCGGGTGTCAGAATTGTAAACAAATCCGACAGTGACCGCCGCCTCCAATGGGCCGCGTTTGGCCACCATCGAACCTAAGGCTACAGTCAACATGGGCATAGATCCGTGGATTTTATATTGGTCCGTTGATTGCCCCGAGCTGCGGAAGGATTATCAGCCTCCGATGGCGCAAGCTGTCAGAAAGGACAACGATGGGCTATCGCCGGTACAGTATGGACAGCAGAGTTTTAAAACGGCTCGGGGGAATCCGGGGCGAATGACGTTGATGAAACAACGGACGTATTTCCAGCTGCGGAAGTACCGCGCTGCATTCTTCGCCCGGCGGGCCCGGCCGAGACCGCAAACGGATAGTCAAAGAGCACGAAACATGAACAGAACCCTTTACGCTATGCTTCAACATCTGTGCCGTCCGCACAAGTCGGCAATGTTGCAGGCCGAGTAGCCCAAAACCCGGTGGACAGGTTTTGACGCAATGGCAAGCAATCTCTGGCACATCGCCCTCTGTTTTTTGATCTTCGTAACGTTCGCGGGGTGTCTGCCAATCCCACCTCGCCCTATACCAATATCCGATGCGCCCAAGACCTCTGACTCTTCCTGCACTTTCACGATGGTGCGGGAAAGGCACCTCGTTTTGGCGCTCAATACACACTACATCTCTTTGGATGGGGAGTTCATCGCATCATTGGACATGAGCGAATACACGACATTTTCCGTTCCAGAGGGACCACACTCGCTTGGAGTGACGTGGCGTGTCATCGATGAAGACTCCATAAGGTTCCATGTACTGGCGTGGAAAGATCTATCGGAATCTGTGGATGTAATCTGCGAACCACCGATGAGTTACTTCTTTACGACCACCGAGGGGTTTCCATGGTATCCAGAGGAAACTGTGGTCATAGAACAAGTAGACAGATTCGAGGGCGAATTCTCACTCGACAATAAAGAGTTTGTCTCCCCCGGCGCCCAGCAGTGGAATTGATGAACAAGCCGACTTGAGTGGTTCCGGGGGAAGCGAAGCATTTTAGGCGTTGTTCGGGTGATGAGAACCCATTCAAAAGTCCACTAACCTGCAAACTGCATGAAGGGATTGGGAATCAGGACAAACTGCAACTGAGAAAACGAAGGCTGGGATTCATCTAACACCCTTATCGATGCTACGGACTTCAATTTAACCTTCCGCCTTCATGCGATTTGCAGGCTGATATGCACTTGCTCTGGTTGGTCAAATCTAACGGGCGGTTTCGACACACTGCGTCATCCCAGGGGTGAAACCGGCCAGATGCGGCCTTACTTGGAATGGTGGCGATCCGGTGGAATCACCGTCGGTCAGCAAACTCGGATACTGGCCGGCCAACATGCTGCGAGTTCACGAACCGACCTGAGTGGACGGGGCTGGGTGAGCGCTATTTCCCGAGGCCGTCGCGGTCTTGCTTTTTTCGCTGCGTCTTGGCAGGTGATTGGCTTCGGCCCGTGCGATCGAGGCCCGGATTCCCTCGGCGTTCCATAGGTTCTGGGACCAGAACTTAAGGGCCAAGCCTACTTGGCTGGTCAACAGTCGGTAAGCCGTTCTTCTCATCGTCAGTGGGCGTCCGAGTTGTTTGGCGGATTGGACCAACTCCCGGTAACAGCGGGTTTTGATGTTCTCTTTCTCGACATTGATCTCGTCGACATTCCAGTATTGTCCCCAGCGTTCGACCTGGCCGTGAGGCGCCGAGTCCGTGCTGGTCGACGGGAAGATATTCGCAATCTTCTTGCCTTTGACCAGATCCACGCCATTGCAGTCCACGGCCTCTGACAACTTGATGTAGATATCGCCAAGCCTGTGCCAGTCGGCTACTTTCGACGACTTAGGCTTCAGGGGGATTGCAGTCAATGCCTTGCGTACAGGGGTGCCGCAGAGTTGATTCTGCGTGATCTCCTGTTGATGGATGATGCCGGATTTCTTCGCCTTTACCTTGATCGCCACGCGTTCGAGATCAGTGTTCGAGGTAGCCCTGATCGTAATGAGGTAGACCGGAGCCGTCCCTTCTCCTGGCACGGCAAGGAGGTCGGGGCTGTACTCGATGATGCCGTCGAGCGATCGCCATTCGCATTGGGTCGCGTGACGCCGCCAGTAGGCGTCGTCGGAGGCCTCGTAGGCCGCGAGGAACATCTTCTTCGTCAACCGGTCTGCAGGCGCTCGGGCCACGCGGCGAAGAATGCGGAGTATTTTCAAACCGCCGGGTTGAAGGAGGTGCGTCCATGTTTCGGACACAGAGGTCTCACTGGTTGGGGCGTCAGGGGACATATCTTTCGGCACTGCACGGAGATGGATGGCTATAAGTATCGGCATGCCGATAAAGGACTGGAGTGAAGGCGATCACACCATCAGCCAACAGACCGGTGGTCTATGTTTGCTGAATCGGAAGATTCGGGCGAACTCGGGTCCGGCCCGCGAGTCTCGGTCGCCGTTCGCCGATCTCGCGAGGCACACTTCACGTTGATTTCATCACCTGGCAGGCAAATGCCTGCGCTCAGCACGTCCGGCATGTGTTGACTCCGGCCATGCCCCCCGATCCAGGAGTCAAGCGATCTCACATGCCGGCCAATGTGCCGGGAACCTCTCCATGGCCCAGGCCTGGATGTCGAGGCTTCCCGGACGGCTCCCGACTCCGCCGGAAAAGACCTCCGTGTTTCAGTGAGCCTTGCGCTGCATACGCTGAGCGAGGAGCCAGCAAAGGGCTGCCCAGGCGGCCCCGCCGGTCCATCCTGCGATTACGTCCGTGGGCCAGTGGACGCCCAGATACACTCGGCTAACCCCAACGAGCACAGTGGCCAACACCGCACAACCCAGGATGTACACTCGTACCTTCCGGCGCTCATGCAATAGCGCCAACATAGCTCCACCAGTTAAATACACGATTGCCGAGAGCATGGAATGGCCGCTCGGGAAACTGGACGTGTAGACCATCGAACCATGTGAAATCAGATCCGGCCGCGGCCGGTGGAAGCCTGCCTTGAGCGCTAGACTGAGCAAAAGGCCGCCGCCAATGGCGATGATCAGGTATAGGGCTGCCCGACGCATCCCTTGCAGCCATAGGTACCCCAGGGTGGCGGCGGTCAACAAGCTTAGTACCCCGATTCCGCCGAGGCCCGTGAAATCCCGGAAGCTTTCCTCGACCCAGGCCGGCCCAATAGGCTGGGCCGGATTTCCGGGCACTCGCATGGCCAAAAGGATGCGTTGGTCCAGGCGCACGGTGTCGCCCTCCATCACCTCGTCGGCAATGCCGAGGAAGGCCAGGGTGCCAAGCAGCAGGATAGCTATTGCGATCCAGGTGAAGCGCTCCAGCAGTTGGCTTCGGTCACCGACAGTGCACGCAGCAAATCTCGGGTTCATGGGAAAGACTCCTGGGTGCTCGGGAGGATGGATCGCGGACGGGTCGAAGTTGTATGTCGACCAACGCCTGCATTCGGATAAGTGACGACCTATATTGATCCATGGTGCTGGCGGGTACCAGGGGCTTGGGTCTTTCGGCTAGGAATGGACGGCCGCAGGTTCGCGTTGCATAGCAGACCTGCGCTGGCGGCCAAAAGCTACGCAAAGAGGTACCGAGTTTCTCGAGCGTCGAAGTATCCTGTGTTCAAAAGGCTTTCACGGCGTATCATCGAAGCATCGGCAGTCGAGGTCTCAGTTTCGGTGGGATACCGACTTCGTGAGGTTGAGACCAAGACCGGCGGCGATTCGGCAACCTGTAATCGGAGGACAGCAAGCGATGACGATAGCAGCCACGGTGAAGAGCTACATCGAAGGAAAGGGCGTCGCTTACGAGGTGATCGCCCACCCCGCAACAGGTTCCAGCCACGAAACCGCTGAAGCAGCTCATGTTGATGAAGGTCACCTGGCAAAGGCCGTGATCCTTAAGGACAACGATGGGGTGATAATGGTAGTTGTCCCGGGAGATGCATGGGTGAAGTTGTCTGCGGTTAAAAAAGAGCTGGACCGCGAGATGGTGCTTGCGGAGGAAGACGACGCCGCTGGGTACTTTCCTGACTGTGACGCCGGTGCGATCCCGCCTCTAGGCCCTGCATATGGTATCGAGACGCTGATGGACAGGACCTTAACCAGCTTGGCCTCCGTATATTTCGAATCCGGCGACCATCGCAGCTTGATAAAGGTCAGTAGCGACGATTTTATCCAGCTACTCAGCGGTGTCCGTGTTGGATATTTCTTTGAAGAAGGCTGAGCGGTGGATAGGCGTCTACCCGTATCGGGCGATGTCCGCGAAGGAAAGTCGGTGACAGATGAGTTCGCCCGACGCATGAACGCCGGCCATGCCATGTGGTCAGCGACCGCCACGCATTCCCAGGCATCCGTCATTTGGTGTTGGTCTGGATGGGGGCTATTTCGTGGGTAAATCTGTATTACGTCAGCACCCTCGACGTCGATAGTCGATCAACTGGTCCGCTCAGTTGTTACACTGCACCTACTTTGACGACTGCGCAGGTTGGATTTAGATGATGTCGACACAATTGCCCGAGAATGCCTCCAGCGACAACCTGCACAAGGGTTATCGTGTTTTGTCTGTCCAAAAGACGACCGATCCGGCACTGGGGAAGGCGGATTACTGGTATTGCTACACGATTGTCAGCGGCAAATCGTGCATTACAGGTCTGCACCGCGGCACCCTGGCCGAGGTTACGGAGTACGCGGAAGAATGTGCAGCGGCCTTCAATCTGCGCAGCATGGCAACTCATGCCAGGGCCGTGACCTGGTCGTCACGTAACAAGAAGTGACCGTCGCTATGCCAGTCACGTCAAATTCCCAAAGAAATGCCTAATGCCGTAAGCGGTGCCCGCGCCTAAATCCGCGCATCATTTTGGAACTCGAAACTCCACTCGTTCTGGTTGTTCCAGATCATAGCTCCAGTCATACGCGTGATTATTCCCTGGCTTGCGGCAGAGCAGGCGGTATCCAACCGGTGTGCCGCTTTGCAACTGCAGAAGTCCGAGATTGGCGTGGCCGATAACGAAGTGGTCGCTGTCTTCGCGTGGGCGAAGGTAGGGTGATGTTTCCCGGTTGAAAGCTTGCATAGCCGACGCGTTTT
>Ga0316196_10000843_pt1 | contig 12732 bp, 10 predicted proteins | sample Eddsed2cm_MG_FD_204938 | JGI IMG/M metagenome (GOLD analysis project Ga0316196, IMG submission 204938) | Coastal sediment microbial communities from Maine, United States - Eddy sediment 2 cm | ecosystem: Environmental > Aquatic > Marine > Coastal > Sediment | place: USA: Maine | collected... | reverse complement strand
TTACCGACCGGCCTGGTCTGGCGAAATCGATCAGGGATCAGCGCGCCGACCTCGAGGCGCACGAATTACTGATCATACGATTCGCAAGTCTGCTCGGCGGCCGCGTAAAATCAGTGCAATAGTCGAGATGCCGTTACGCGGAAATTATCGAATCCCCGATGTTAGTCGTCGGGCCCTGTGCAGAAGCGACTACCTGCATTAATCGCCCGGCTGCGGCCCGGCATTCGTCTTGGCGACGTAAGCGCCGACAAGGGCGGCGACAAGAACCGCGAGGTAAAACTGGCCGATAAGTGCCTCCACAGCGGCCAGCGCGCGAGCCACATCGGAAACCGGCGCCACGTCGCCGTAGCCGAGCGTCGTCATCGTTACGAAGCTGAAGTACTGCAAGTCGATGAGCCGCAGGTCGTCACCGATGTTCGGCAGCCCATGAAACGAACTCTGATCCATCGCGAATAACACCATGTATGCAGCCGACCAGATGAAGCCCAGCATCAGGTACGCGCAAAAGGCTCCGGCGATACGATTCAGGTCAACTTTGGTGTCGGTCAGGATCTGGCGCAGCACGAGAAACGTACACAAGCAAAGGAATAGCAAAAAGCTCGACAATGTCAGGTAAGCGAATGCGTTGTGGTGACTAATCGCGTGCAGCACTTCCAGTACGATACCGATGACAGCCAGCGCGATGACCGTGTGAAACCACCTGCCGGTCATGCGCAGACTCCAGACACCCATGACCAGGACGAGGGAATACGGAGCGGCCCGCATTATCGGCCCTTTCCATCCCAAGAGCGTTTCCAGCACTGGTGGCGCAACCAATAACAGCAACAACGCCACTAACAAGTAGGCAAAATTATTCTGTTTCATTCTGCAGGCTCCTCGCGAAGGTGACGCGCCGAACTAGAAAGGAGGCCGAGTATACGTCATGGCCCGATCGCCGCAAGCCGCCGGCGAGGGCACAGGTTTGGATGTCGCGCCGCTGTCAAATAGTGCGTGCTAGACTTGCGACAGTTACCAGAATGAGCAACTTATATGTCACGACCAAAACAACACCATGTATGGGATCGCCACTTTAATGGCATCGCCGAAGAACTGATGCGACTCACGATAGCCTGCGACGTGAGTCTGAAGAAACCGGGCGCGATCGAGCGGATTATCAAGAATGACGCGTCTATATGCGGCAGAAATAATCCGACGGGTTTCAGGAAACTGCGTTCCCTGGTTATGGCAACGTACGACTCTCTCAACAAATCAATTGATTCAATCGGCCCGGAACAAACCAGGCTGATCAGTGATGCAATCGTCGAGAGAGTTCAGGCCCTTCACGACAGTAAGGGATACACCGTGGCGGAGTCAGACGAGCGCGGTGAATAGCCTGGTCAGGCGCTGCAACAATACTGTGACGCTCGCGCTCGCGCTGGGCTTGGTCGCGTCTTGTAATTCAAGCGGGCCGGCATTCGAGTTCCTTCGGGTGATCGAAGTGCAGGGGCGCCAGGGTGTCGCGACGGACGGTAACGGATACTTTGTTAGCGGAAGCAAGGCGCTTTACGCGTATGACAAACAAGGACAGCTGCTGGCCAGCAATGAAACGCCCTTCGACGGGATGCCGACGGCAGCGAATCACATTGGCGACATCAGTGTTCACGCTGGCGAGCTTTACGCAGGTATCGAGCACTTTATGGACGGCGAGGCCGAGAACATCCGGATCGCAGTGTACGACGCCGAGACGCTCGCGTATCGACGGGCGATTGACTGGGACCCCGCGTCGGGGCAGGTCGAAGTGAGCGCAGTTGCCGTAGATCCTGCCAACGACGCGATCTGGATGACCGACTGGACTGATGGCGGTTATGTCTATCGCTACTCACTAAGCGGCGGACACTACACCGGCAAGATGCGTCTCGATCCGGCCCCGTCCGCTCTGCAGGGAGTCGCCGTCCACAAAGGCTATCTCTACATCACGGCGGACGATGGCGACGCTGAGCTAGCCGAGGCGGACGGGCTCTGGCAGGTAAGGGCCGATCCGGTCGCCGACGAAAACAAAGCTGTTCGTATCAAGGCTTTCACCGAGTTCCGTCGCGCCGGCGAGGTGGAGGGACTCGACTTCGATCCGACGACCGGAGAGATGGTGGTCCTGAACAATCGCGGCGAGCGCATTATCAAGGGGATGCCGTCGGGACTCTATCCCGGCTACGACAGGGAAATTCACGAGCTTTACGTCTATCGACTGCGCTGAGATCGAGCACCTGTTGCACGGCCGGCAGCTCGAGCGGCAGGTCCTTCAGGGCTCGGGATTCCAGCCGCCGCCCAGCGCCTTGTAGAGATCAATGATCGCGATAATCGACTGCCGCTGCGTTTCTGACTCGGCGATTTCAGCGCTGAACAGCGAACGTTCGATATCCAGAACTTCGAGATAGCTGGTCACGCCGCCGTCGTAACGGGCGCGGGAGAGAACCGCCGCGCTGCGTGCCGCTTTAACCTGCCGGCGCCGAGCGGCATGCTCGTCGCGGTAGGTTCGTACCGCAACCAGCGCATCTTCGACTTCCAGGAATGCACGCTGCACAGTCTGCTCATAGGAAAGCAAAGCCTGCTCGGTGCGAGCCCGTTCGATCGCAACGCGATTGCGGTTGCGGCCGGCATTGAACAGCGGTGCGAAGATGTTTGCGCCGACATTCCAGAAATCAGAGTTGCCGGAGTTGAGGTCCGAGAGCTCGCCGCTTTCGAGACCCAGCGACCCGGTTAATGAGAGCGACGGCCAGCGCGCTGCCTCGGCGACGCCGATTCTCGCAGTCTGAGCGGCTAGCTGGGCTTCGGCCGAGAGCACGTCGGGCCGTCGCTGCAACAGTTCCGACGGCAGTCCTGCCGGAATATTGGGAGGCAACAGCTGTTGTCCAAGCGCAATACCCCGTGTAATTTCTCCGGGGTTTCGGCCGAGCAGTACGCTAAGGAGGTTTTCGGTCTGTGCGACCGCGCGTTCGGCCACCGCCACTGATGCGCTGGCAACCGCGAGTTCGATTTCTGCCTGGTTGACGTCGAGTAGCGGCACCGTGCCTTTCTCGAAGCGCGCGGCGATAATTTTCAGGCTATCCTGGCGTGCCGTTTCCGTGCGCTCGGCGATCGCGAGCTGGGCGTCCAGGTCGCGAAGCAAAATGTAGGTACTGGCGACGCTGGAGACAAGGCTGATAGTGATGCTGCGTCTCGACTCCTCAACGGCGTACAGCTCTGCGCGTGCCGCCTCGGTTGAACGCCGCAAGCGGCCAAAAAGGTCTACCTCGAAAAACGCGTCGGCAGCCAGGCGATAATTTTCTGTCGTGCCGTCAATAAGATTGCCCGGGAACACGTTGCTACTGCCGCGGCCCCGGTTGCCGCTGCCGTTCACGTCTACGGTCGGAAACTGGTCGGCGCGGGTCACGCCGAGAATCGCACGAAACTCCTCGATGCGTGACACGGCGATGCCGAGATCCTGGTTTTCCTGCAGCGCAATGCGGATCAGTTTCTGCAGCTCCTGATCCGCAAACAGCTCCCACCACGGCGCATTGGCGAAGCTTTGGCCTTCCTGCACCGGCTGCACATAGCCGTCGGGCGTGTCAATCTCGGGACGTTCGTAGTCTGGACCGAGCGCGCAGCCGCCCGCGAGCAACAGCAACGACAGAGTGGCAAAGCGGCGAGGCATCAAGACGACACACTCGGCACGGCGCGCCTGCTGATGTATTTCTCGACGAACACGAACATCGCGGGAATCACCAGCACCCCGACGACCGTTGCTACCAGCATGCCGCTGAACACGGTCATACCCATGACCTTGCGTGCTTCCGCGCCGGCGCCTGTCGCGACCAGCAGTGGCAGCACGCCGAGGATGAAAGAGAACGCCGTCATGAGGATCGGACGAAACCGCGATTTCGCGGCATCGAGCGCCGCCTGCACGGCGCTCTTGCCGGCAATCATTTCCTGGTTAGCGAACTCCACGATCAGGATGGCGTTCTTGGCCGCCATACCGATCAGCATCACGAGGCCGATTTGCGCGAACACATTGTTGACGTAGCTCTCGCTGAACAATCGGGCAATCCACAGCCCGCCAACGGCGCCGAAAACCGCAATAGGCGTGCCGAGCAACACGGAGATCGGCAGCGCCCAGCTTTCATACTGTGCGGCGAGGATCAGGAAGACGAATACCAGCGCCATGACGAAGACCGCAGCGCCCGTGCCCGCGGCCGCCTTTTCCTGGTAGGACATGTCGGACCAGGCATAGCCCATGTCGGATGGCAGTGTTTCTTCGGCCACTTCCTCCAGCGCATCAAGGGCCTGGGCTGAACTGTAGCCGGCGGCAGGCTGGCCGGTCAGTTCTGCCGAACGAAACAGGTTGAATCGCGCCGTGAACTCGGCGCCTTGCGCCGGCCCGGTCGTTACCAGCGTAGACAGTGGCACCATGCTGCCCTCGTTGTTACGCACGTAGAAACTGCGGATACCGTTCTCGCTGGCGCGGTACTCTGGCTCTGCCTGAACATACACCTTATAAAGACGGCCGAAGCGATTGAAGTCGTTGACGTACGCGCCGCCGAGGAATGCACCGATGGAGGTATTGATGTCAGCCAGTGGTACGCCGAGCTTCAGGGCCTTGGGCTTGTCGATGTCCAGGGCCACCTGCGGTACACCGGCGCGGTACAGCGTTCCGACGCTGGCAATTTCCGGCCGCGCACTCGCCGCTGCGATGAACTGGTCGGCCTGGTTCGCCAGGAACTCAGGGGAATTGCCGCCCAGGTCCTGCAGCATCATGGTAAAGCCGGACCCGGTGCCGAGGCCGGGAATAGCCGGCGGCCCGAATGCGAAGGCCAGGGCTTCAGTAACCCGCGCGGCGAACTGCTCGTTGAGTCGCCGCACGATGTTCTGCGCGTTATCGCGCTCGTCCGGGCGATCGTCCCAATCCTTGAGCTGTATAAAAATGAATCCGGCGTTCGACGAGGTCGTCGACGTCAGCGCGCTGAAACCGCTCACGGCCGTAGCGCTCTCAATGGCATCGAATTCCGCGATGATCTTCTCGATGTCGGCCATAACCGCTTCGGTCCGCTCGAGCGATGCTGCGTCCGGCAGCTGCACCGCGGCGACCACGTAGCCCTGATCTTCCTCCGGCACGAAACCGCCCGGCAGCGCGGCAAATAACATGACGAGGCCTATGACCAGCGCAGCAAGCAGCGCGCCAGCCCGGATCAGACTGGTGGTGAAAAAGGCCGTGAATACCATGAACTTTTCTGTAGCACGCTCGAACCCCCGGTTGAACGCCTGGAAGAAGCGGTCGAAAGTGCTCGTCTGTTCGCCCGGTGGCTTAAGCAGCGCCGCCGCCAATGCCGGGCTGAGTGTGAGCGCATTAATCGAGGAGATTGCCACTGATACCGCGATCGTGATCGCAAACTGTTGGTAGAGCCGACCCGTAATGCCACCCATGATGGCTACCGGCACGAAAACTGCGATCAGCGATAGTGACGTGGCAATAATCGGTGCCGACACCTCGCGCATCGCTTCGACGGTGGCTTCCTTCGCTTTCATGCCACCTTCCATTTTCTTTGTGACCGCCTCGACGACCACGATGGCGTCGTCCACAACGATACCAATCGCCAGCACGAGGCCCAGCAGCGACAGTGTGTTGATGGAAAATCCGAGCAGCGGGAATACGGCGAAGGTACCGATAAGCGATACCGGCACAGCCAGCGTCGGGATCAAGGTCGCGCGGGCGTTTTGCAGGAATATATAGACCACCAGGATAACCAGTCCAACCGCCTGGAAAAGCGTGATGACAATCTCCCGGATACCAGCCTCCACGGGCCGCGTTGTATCCAGCGAGACCACGTAGTCGAGGTCTTCCGGAAAACGTTGCTTGAGGCGATCCATCTCGGCGAAGACATTCTTGGCAACGTCGAGGCCGTTGGCATCGGGCAGCTGGTAGATCGTCAGCGATGCCGTCGGTGCCTGGTTGAGCCTCGCTGACACGACATAGGCCTGCGTGCCGAGTTCGATGCGTGCTACGTCGCGCAGGAAGACCTGCGAGCCGTCTGGATTCGAGCGCACCACGACATTGCCGAATTCCTCGGCCGTGACCAGCCTGCCGGGGGTTTGCACGGTGTAGGTGAACTCGGTACCCGGCGGTGCGGGTGGACCGCCGATCTGGCCGGCCGGTATCAGCACGTTCTGCTGCCGCAGTGCGCTGGTAATGTCTGGCACGGTGATACCGAGCTTGGCCAGCTGGTCGGGCCGCACCCATACCCGCATCGCGTACTCAAACGAGGTACCGCCGACGACCGTGGCGGAGCCGATGCCCTGGATACGCGACAGTGCGTCGAGGACATTGATGGTCGCGTAGTTGGTCAGGTAGTCGGCGTCGTAGGTGCCGTTTGGTGAGACCAGCGAAATGAGGAGCAGCGGGAACGAGAGCTGTTTCTTCACCGTCACACCGAGCCGCTTTACTTCCTCGGGCAGCAATGCCTGCGCTTCGGATACCCTGTTTTGGGTTAGCACGTTAGCCGTATCGAGGTTGGTGCCGACCTCGAACGAGACGTCCAGCTTCATCGAGCCGTCGCTGGCGTTGGTCGACTTCATGTAGATCATGTTTTCCACGCCATTGACCTTTTGCTCAATGGGTGTTGCGACCGATTGCTCTACGTTGACGGCATTGGCGCCGGTATAGCTCGCCGTGACAGATACCATCGGCGGGGTGATCTCGGGATACTGGGCGATCGGCAAGGAGTTCATCGCGAGCAGTCCGATGATGACCATGATTATCGCGATCACCATGGCGACAATCGGTCGGCGAACGAAAAACTCAGCCATCGCTTATTCCTGCTCTGCGGTGACGGATGCTTCCGGGTCCGTCGGCACGACGCTCATGCCCGTGCGCAGCCGCTGCAGACCTTCCAGTGCGATACGCTCGCCGACCTGCAGGCCAGAATCGACGATCCACAGCCCGTCGGTGCGCGGCCCCATCTCGACGCGGCGCAGCTCTACGGTATTGTCATCGGCGACCACCGCCACCTGGAAAAGACCCTGGGTCTCCATTACGGCGCGCTGTGGCACGGCAATCGCGCCGCTGCGCATCTCGACCATGCCACGCACGCGGGCGAACTGCCCCGGGAGCACCAGTCGTTCGGGATTGGGAAAATCGGCTTCGAGTGTCAGTGTGCCGGTCGTTGGATCAATCGCGGCGTTGAACGTTACGATCCGGCCGCGTTGCGGATGGATCGTGCTGTCCGCAAGAATCAGTTGCAGTCCCGCGTCCGTGGCATCCTTCGTATCGATGTCCCGCATCTCGCTCGCGAGGCGGCGGCTAAACTGCAGGTATTCGCGTTCATTGATGGAAAAGCGCACGCGGATGGGGTTGGTCTGGGACACGACATTCAGCACCACCGGATTCGGCGAGCGGCCGACATATTCGCCGACCTTGGCCTTCGTGATTCCGATAAGGCCCGCGACCGGCGCCGTGATTCGCGTGTAGCCGAGCTGGATTTCCGACTGGTCGACCTGTGCCGTGGCGGCCTGCATAGCGCCCTCAGCCGCTTCGAACTGTGCGATGGCCCCATCCAGATCCTGTTTGCTGACAGCGTCCATTTCGGCCAGCGGGCGGATGCGGTCGAGATCACTGCTCGCTTTGGCAAGGCTGGTGCGGGCCTGGGCCAGGCGACCTTCCGCCTCGGCCACTTGCGACTGGTAGGGGCGCGAATCGATGACATACAGCAGCTGCCCTTTTGTAACTGGCCGGCCTTCGAGAAAATGCATTTCCTCCAGCACGCCGTCCACGCGTGCCCTGATCGGGATGTCGACCGAGCCCTGGGTCTGCCCGACCATATCCAGGTAAAGCGGGATGTCACGCGCCTCGACTTTAAGAACGGCGACCTCGAGCGGCGGCGCTTCGCGAGGAGCCTCCTGCTCGCAGGCGGCTACAGAGAGAACGGTGGCTATGAGCGCTAGAAAAGGGCGTATCGAGGAGGAAAATAATGCTGTTGGTCGCATTTTATTACAGGGCCTTCGGCGCCGTCCGACTATGTCGGAGCGCATGTCGTGGGTAGCTAATGTATTGCAAATGGCTGATCTCGAGCTGTCCTACCGAGGTTATCACTCTGGCAAGCATAACAAGTTGCCACAACCGAATATAATCAATTCAGGACAATATTTTGGTAATTCATGACAGAAATCCACGGGAGGTTGTCACCAATTGTCAATTATTGCGGGACTTTAGCTGCTACGGTTTGGCGACGTTAACCCGGCCTATGGGGATTCGCACAAGTGCATTTCATGAACCGTCTTTTTCGTTTCGTATCATTTCTCGTGAGGTGGCAGCCTTCAAGTGCCTGCAGGGATGACCGCCGCAAGGTTGGCGCTGGCCAGCCTGAAGCGCGCGCGCGCGTGACGTTGAACCGACTTGTGCTCGTGAGCGTGTTGGCATTGTGCGGTCATGTCGCGCAAGCTGACGACGCAGCGACGCTGCCTCCTTTACCCCCACTTGCCGATCCACCCACGCACGTCCAGCTCCCCGGCAAATTTGTCTGGGCAGACATATTCGTCGAGGACGACGAGCAGGCGAGGCAGTTTTATTCGGAATTACTTGGCTGGACATGGCGCACGATCGGCAGTGGCGTCGACGCTTACGACCTGGCAGAAAATGACGGCATTCCGATTGCCGGCCTCGTACAGCGGGACCGCCAGAAAGGCGAAGTCGCTGGCGCGATCTGGGTCTCCTACGTCTCGGTCCCCAATGCTGAGGTCTCGGCCAGACAAATAGTGTCACTGGGCGGCGAAACGCTGGTGCCGGTCGTTAAGGTCAACGGGCGGGGTGATTTCGCCATCTTCTCCGACCCGGTGGGCGCGCTGTTTGGCGTCGTGCGCTCGGACAGCGGCGATCCGGCCGATTATCAGTCGCGTATGGGCGACTGGATTTGGATCCAGCTCGCCGTAAAGAACTCGTTGCAGGCGGCGGACTTCTATGCCGCGATCGGTAATTACGACACGATTTCACGTTGGGATGTCGATAGCGAAGACGATCTGCTGTTGTCGGCTGGCGGTTATGCCCGCGCCGGCATCAGCAAGGTGGGTGACGACCGGCCTGCGGTCTGGGTACCGTTCGTACGCGTCGCGGACGCCGCAGACGCCGCGGTGCGTGCCCAGGCGCTCGGAGCGCAACTACTGCTGCCGCCCCGGGACGACGTGCCGGGCGGTGACCTTGCCGTGATCGCCGATCCCACCGGAGCGGTGGTCGGGTTAATGACCTGGGATTACGAGGAGACAGCCGAATGACTATCCGTTTCCGTGCTCTGGCACTCGCGGCTGCCGTCGCCTTGCTGACGGCAGGGTTTGCAGCCGGCTGCAGTTCCTACGGCGGCTATTCTCCACGGGTCTATGGATCCGTCGGTGTTGGCACCGGCTACTACGGCCGTGGCTACTATGGCCCCATGTACGGGCGGCCTTATCCGCCGTACGGCGGTCGGCCGCCGGGTATGCGCCCACCGCCTTCGTATGGCGGCCCGCGTCCGATGAATCCGATCGAGCGGCGACCAAGCCCGGGACGTATGCCATCGATGGGTGGCCCGTCGCGGATGCCATCAATCCCGTCGATGCCGCGACCGGCGATGCGACGTTGAGCCGCAGCGGCGCGAGGTCTTTGTTGACGGCTCGACATGGACGGCTCCTTCACTCAACTTCAAACGAGCGACAATTAAAATGTACATGAGAAATCTTTCCAGGAAAGCGGGTCTGTCCTTGCTTGTATTCGCCAGCAGTATTTCGCTCGCAGAAACCTGGCACGCGGATCCGATATCCGGTTGCACTGTGTTTGACCAAGATGACCCGGAAACGACCGTACTGGTGTCCTGGTCAGGTGATTGTGACGAGAATAATCACGCAAGCGGCGACGGTGTTCTGAGCTGGATCGATGACGGCAAGCTGCTTGGCCGATACGACGGCGCGATGCTCGGTGGCAAGGCAAACGGGCAGGGTATCTTGTATATCGTCAGCGCGTCGGGAGGCCATGACCGCTTCGAAGGCCGGTTCATGGGCAACGAAATTGACGGGTATCTGGTTGCGAAAACAGCCGAAGGCATAACTTTTGAAGGTCGCATGAGCAGCGCCGATCTATCCGGCAACGGTGTGTTGAGAACGGCGGTCGGCGACCAGTACACGGGCGATCTGTTACGCGGCAAGATGCATGGGACAGGCCACCTTATAATTTCGAGCGGTGAGCAGTACCGCGGAACTTTCGAGAATGACGAACTCGAAGGCAGCGGCGAGTGGCTCGGCGCAAACGGCGATTATTACAAAGGCAAATTTCTGGCGGGAATGTTTTCAGGTGAAGGACGCTATGAAGCCATTGACGGCGATCTGTTCGAGGGCGAATTTGCTGACGGGCTTCCAAATGGCAAGGGCCGCTTCACGAGTGCCGACGGGCGGGTCATAACGGGACAATTCAAGGCCGGCTGGCCGGATGGGGAGGTCGAAGTCAAGACCTCCGATGGCATGTCACTGGTTGAAACGTGGCGTGACGGCAAACTGGAGGATAAAGAACAATGAAGCGTCTAAATTTGATTCTTGTGACCGTCATTATCACGTTTGCCTTGGGCCTCCCTGTGGCACAGGCGGGCATGTTTGACGGCGCGCTGGGTGGCGCAGTTCTCGGTAATATGGTCGGCGGTCGCAAAGCGGCCAGGACCGGCGCCATCATCGGTGGTGTGATCGGTGCGGCGAAATCGACGGGTCAACGGCAACGTCAGCGAGAGCAACAGGCGGAGGCAGAGCAACGCCGGGCTATGTGGGAGGCAGAGCAGCAAGCCGAAATACGACGCATCGAAGAACAACGCGCCGCAGTGCCCCCGGAGTCCGGCGACGAGACACTGATTATCGAGACGCAAAAGTCGTTGATCCGACTGGGCTTCGAACCGGGTCCCTTGGGTCAGGCGGGCCCCGATCTGACCGACGCCATCAGGCAGTATCAGAAAAGCAAAGAGTTACTCGAGACCGGTGATGTATCGCAGGCACTCCTGACTCACATGTTGCGCAACGGCGGCTGACTACCTGAAGTTGCATGGCTTGCGAAGCGTGGCTGTGTTCACGTGAAATCCCGAGACCCGTCGACAGCCCCGCTAATTGAGCCGAACTACCTCCGCGAGGCTGTTGACAGGAAGTTGACCGTTGCAGGGCTTAGACTTATTCGGGAAGTTGCGGAGCAACCGGATTTAAAGAAGTTCATTAAGCGCGAGATTTTGCCAGGCACGGAAATATCGAGCGACGCGGCGCTTCTTGAGTATGCGGGTGAAACCGGTCAGACATCGTGGCATCCGATTGGAACTTGTCGCATGGGTAATGATCCGGGTGCGGTCGTCGACCCGGAGCTTCGTGTCCGCGGAGTCGACGGTCTACGAGTCGCCGATGCTTCGATCATGCCAACCATGGTCTCGACAAATACCAATGCGCCTTCGATCTTGATTGGGGAGAAGGCGGCCGACCTCGTCAGGGATGCCAACAAGTAAACAAGCTAAGGAACATCAATACCTGTCCGATCGGTTTACACTCTTTCCAGGGCATCCGGGATCTCCCCCAAATGCCGTAATGTGTAAACCATGTGTCCGGAACATTCTGTAAGCTATCTGTCGATAACCACAAAAAGGGTCCCAATAGGGGCCCTTTTTATTTACTGGCGTGTCCCGCCCAAGGAGGTGGACGTTGTTCGACAAATTGCGTCAGCAATTTGATCCGAGCGGCGAAGCCGCGAAGCCCGCAGGGTTGAAACAGCCCCTAGGCTGTTTCAAGTAATCCTGTCGGGCGCGCCATTCTTTTCAAGGTTTATTCCGGACACATAATTAACACCTTTGGAGTTCCCTGGCCTGACGGGCATTTCTCCTGTAGCAGTTGCATTATTTTGCGTAACGCGTTACATTAAATCGATGAAAACGACAGCAGGAAATCGAGGTCGCCCTCGAAAAGACAATGCTTTGACGGCCGCCGAGCGGATGCGGGCATATCGCAAGCGGAAACGTGACGCTGGTTTGAAAAATGTCCGCCGCTGGGAGCCAGCGGAGGGTGTGCGACAGTATTCGGATCATCGTATTTTGGATGCCCGCAGTCTGGCGATGCACTGCAAAATTACACAGAAGATCTTGCGTGATCCCGATTTGCTCGATAAGGCAAGAGAAAACCTCGAGCGTTGGAGCGCGAAATCAGCAGACCCTCTACCGCGATATCTCCACGAATGGCAGGAAATACTCGAGCGTCCCTGGCCGGAAATAGCGGAGATAATCACGAGCATGAGCGAAGATGCGACGAGGCTACGTTCGTCATCTCCATTTGCTGGAATCCTTACGGCTGACGAGCGCGATCAGATTTATGCAGCGTTCAGAGCTTGAGCACCTTATTCGCGCTAGCGGAGAAATCGCTGCCGATGATGAAATCATCATCATCGGCAGCCAGGCCATATTGGGCCAGTTTCCGGATGCGCCAGTACGACTTCTGTCATCAATGGAAGCCGACGTCTATCCGAAGAACTACCCGGAAAAAGCGGACAAGGTCGACGGCGCGATTGGCGAGGGCTCATCGTTTCACGAATTGCACGGCTACTACGCTCAGGGGGTCGGGAAGAAGACAGCTGTACTGCCGGTAGACTGGGAAAGCCGTTTGGTCGCAGTGAGGAATGAAAATACAAATGGCGTCACAGGGTACTGTCTGGAAGTTCATGATCTTGCGATTTCAAAAATGATCGCGATGAGGCCA
>Ga0316196_10000842_pt1 | contig 12736 bp, 7 predicted proteins | sample Eddsed2cm_MG_FD_204938 | JGI IMG/M metagenome (GOLD analysis project Ga0316196, IMG submission 204938) | Coastal sediment microbial communities from Maine, United States - Eddy sediment 2 cm | ecosystem: Environmental > Aquatic > Marine > Coastal > Sediment | place: USA: Maine | collected... | reverse complement strand
CAGACGCGAAGCCTCGAGCGCAGCGGATCGCAGCGCATCCTCCATCGCCCAATCGAGAGCCTGCGTGGTCGCGTAGCGCTCAGCGATCTCGAGGGCGGTCTCGCGCGAGCCGGCGGCAACCGTAACAAAGGCGAGCTGTGCCCGCCTTCCGGGTGCCAGGACGACCCGCGCGCGCAACGCCATGATCGGATCGAGGGTCCATCCGACGCCACCGTCCAGCGCGCCGGCCGCGCCGGGCGGCCACTGCGCTTCACCACCTCGCCCCAGAAACGCCCGGCGGTCAGTCTCGAAGCCCGCAGCCGTCACCGCGACATCGTCAGACAGAATACGGTGGACCATGACCGGCGGTCGATCCGCTGGTCGCCTGGGGCGCCGCGTGTACACGAGCGCGCCCAGCGCCTCGAGCCGCTCACTGCGCACGAACAGCTTGCTGAACGCCGGGTGCCGTTCGTGGGCAGCCGCGGGCGCGAGCACCACCTCGGCATAGCTCGTCAAATCGATTACGCGCGTCCGACCGCCGGCATTGAAAAGGGTGACGCGGCGGATCTCCACGTCGTCACCCGGCGTAATCGCGATTTCGAGGCTGGTCGAAAAATCCTCCGCACGTTCGTGGGACTCGACCTTGTGCGCGAAGAAACGCGTATCCGTCGACGTACCGGGCGCGGCCCTGCCAAACGACCAGATCGCCCCGCTTTCCGGCTCGCTTAGATAGAGCCGCGAGTCGCCCGTACCGCAGACGGCGTCTCCCGTCCACCGCGTCAGCGCCTGGCCGTGCCACCAGAGTGCGCCCCCTCCAGCGTCGGTTATCCAGGATGAAAGACTGCCATTGCCGACAATGTGAAGTTGCGGGCTCGACCCGGTGGGTGCAGCCCAGCCATGCAGCGTCGGTGTCGGCCTGCGGGCGAGGTCGGGCGCGGTGGTTTCCGCCTCCGTCGCCTGCTCCGGCGGAAACTCCCAGGGGACACGTTCCTGCAAAAGCAGCTCGGTCGCGTGCATGTGGGGTTCGCGGACGAAGCGCCTGATGAGGATATTGTCGTTCAGAGCATTGCCAATGGCCGCCGCGATCATACCCTGATGGTGGGCCATATAGGCCTGCACCGGAGCGAAATCGCCTTGCACCGGCCGTCGGTCCGGCGTGAAATCCGCCGCTTCGAAGAATCCATACTGGCTGCGGAGCCCAAGCTTCTCCAGCAAGCGCAGATTGACGGTTGCCGCGGCCGGTGCGACAGCGAGCGCCAAGGCGCTGGCATAGGGGGCGACCACGTAGTCCTCGGCCAGGCCGCGTTTCAGGCCCAGGCCGGGTACCCCGAAGGCCTGATACTGGTATCGATGCGCAGCATCGCGCGCCGCGTAGCCGGACTCCGACACACCCCAGGGCAGGCCGAGTTTCTCACCATAGCGCCGTTGCGTGGCAACGGCGGCCCGTTCGCTTTGCCCCAGTAGCCGACCCGCATCGCTTGGCAACAACAATGCCGGCATGAGGTATTCGAACATCGACCCGTTCCAGGAAAGGGTCGCCAGGGTGCCGCCCGCCTGGCTGATGGGTCGTCCAAGATGGAACCAGTGTTTCACCGGCACGTCGCGCTTGGCGATTGCGAAATAGCTTGCCAGCCGTGCCTCGCTGGCAAGCAGGTCGTAGTGGTGTGGGTCGAGCCGGTCCGAGCTGAGGTTGTAGCCGATGCAGAAGGTCTGGGTCTCGGTGTCGTAAAGCGGACGAAAATCCATGCCGAAGGCCCGGGCGCCGGCGCGCTGCGCGATGCGCTCCAGACTCTCACGCAGTTCGGCGCAGACGAGCATCCCGCGGTCGAGTGCGCTTGTCATGTCGGCGACCCAACGCTGGCCGTCCTCATCATCCGTGGCCAGATCCGACAGAGCCTCACGCGCACGGCCGATTGCGCCGGCAATCTCGTCGAGCCGGGTGTCGGGCCCGGGCAGCTGGTCGATAAAATGCCCCGACGCCCCAATCCCGGCCGGCGGAGCATCGGTCAAGGCGAGCCATGGTTCAAGCGCGTCCAGATCGCGCCGCATATTCCCAAGGTGATGGTCGGTGCGTTCCAGCCAGAGATGTGTCTCGTGCGGATCGCCTTGCTTGACGCTGTCGAGGGCACGTGAGGCGAGCGTATGAACCGCCCGCCAGTCGCCCTCGCCAATCTCGATCAGCGCCGACCGCCAGGTCGCCGGCGCGCTCCGAATCGCCGGGATCCGGGCGAGGATCGCGTCCAGTCGATCGAAGATGACGCTTGGGTCCGCCCCGGGCAGCGCGGAGACGGCTGCGCGCAGAAGGCGGAGTGAATCCTCGAGGCCACTCCACAAGGCCGGAGACATCACCGGTCCTCGGGCGGCCTCGAAGCAGCCTTCACGCAGTGTCAGCAGGCTCACCGCCAGATTGCCGCTGTCAACCGTCGAGACGTAGCGCGGTTCGAGGGATTCCAGCGTTTTTGTGTCGAACCAGTTCAGACTGTGGCCGGCGTAGCTCTCGATCTGGTCAATCGAGTCCAGCGCGCAGATCATGCGGGCGGCGAGCTCACGCAGACCGATGTGACCAAAATCCCAGGCCGTCAGCGAGGCCAGAAACAGCATTCCGACATTGGTGGGAGAGCTGCGGTGTGCAATCTCCTCGTGTGGGCCGGTCTGATAGTTGTCGGGCGGCAGCCAGTTGTCGTCGGGCCCGGCGAAGGTCTCGAAAAAGAGCCACGTCCGGCGCGCGATCTGGCGCAGGTAGATCCGGTCCTCGGTCGCCAATGCCTCCACCGGTGGCCGCCTGGTCCGGCTTATCAGAGCGGCGATCTCGGGCGAGGCAAACCACAGAAGAAGCAGGGGGGCAGCACCCAGCAAGCCGGCTGGATCGACCATGGCGAGGGCCAACGCGATCGTGGTTGCAAGCGCCGGCGCGGCAGCCATCTCTCTCCAGGCCCAAATCCTTTGTTCCGAGACCTGCGCCGCGGAATGCGCAGCCGAAGTCCATTCCAGCATTCGCCGCCGCGAGACATAGACCCGCCACAGGGTTCGCGCAACCGCAGCGGTTGCAAGCACCGCCTCATGGGCCATGAACACGATCGCGAGCAGCCAACGCCCGGCATGATCGGCCAGCTGGCGGCGCCTGCTTTTCGCGGCGCCGCGACGGCGCCCACCCGCCAGGCTGGTCACCAGGTCGGTGAACAAATAGGCGCCCGGTGCGGCCACCGTCAGCGCGGTCCAGATCAGGGCCTGTCCCGGCAACGCCAGCCAGCCCACGGCCGCGAACGCGACCAATGCCGGCGGAATCAGGCTGCGCCGCAGATTGTCAAAAATCTTCCAGCGCCCGAGCGCCGACAGGCGGTTGGGAACACGCGCCCCGTCGCAGCCCGGGGCCTTGCCGGCGAGCCACGGCAGGAGTTGCCAGTCGCCCCGGATCCAGCGATAAGCGCGGCGGGCGTAGGCCAGATAGTTCGCCGGGAAGTCCTCGTAGAAAACGATGTCACTGGCCAGCGCGGCTCGTCCGTGCAGGCCCTCGAACAGGTCGTGGCTGAGGATCGCGTTCTCCGGCACCCGCCCATGCATGCATCGGCGGAAAGCCGAGACGTCGAAGGCGCCCTTGCCAGTGAAGATCCCTTCACCGAAAAGGTCCTGATACACGTCCGAGACCGCACGGCTGTAGATATCGATGGCCGTGTCACCGGTATACAGGCGGGTGAACAGCGACCGCACACCGGCACCGGGCGATATCTCGACCCTTGGCTGGACGAAGGTGTAGCCCCGGAGCGGTCTTCCCGACGCGGGGTCGAATTCGACCCGGTTGAGCGGATGGGCGAGCGCACCGAGCAACCGGTTTATTGCGCCGGGCGGCGCGGTGGTATCGGCGTCCAGGGTGACGACGAAGCGCACCCGGCCGAGGGCGCCGACATCGCCCTCGCGCAAGTCAAACACCTCCGGCGAGTGACCGAGAACAAAGGCGGTAAACTCTTCAAGTTTGCCGCGCTTGCGCTCCCACCCCATCCAACAGTCTTCGGCCGCATTCCATCGACGCGCCCGGTGCAGCAGCGAAAACGGGGTCTGATCCGCATAGCGCGCGTTCAGGTGGCGCACGCCTGCGACCAGTGCCGCCTCGATCCGCGCATCTTCGGGCAGTCGTTCCGCATCCGCGTCCGCAAGGTCGCTTAGCAGCGCAATACGCATCAGCGGGTCCGGGTTCGACAGCCAGTGCGCTTCCAGCCGCTCGATCAGCCGCCCTACCTCGTCCTCCTTGTGGAGTATGACCGGCATCACCAGCGCCGCTTCGCAGCCGGCTGCGAGGCCGCGCTCGACATCGAGCTTCGGGATCACCCGGGGTGGGACAAACCGGGTGACGACCCAATGCGTCAGCGTGACGCTGATAATCATTGCGGGCGTGAGCGAAAGGACAAGCCCTGCCACCCAGGCCGCAACGCCGGCGCCCAGCGATGCGAGCAGCAGCGCCGGTACCACCAGGGCCGCGCTGCCGAAGCCCAGCAGCGCACCGGCATAGCTGATCCCTGGGTGAGCAATCACCCATCTGCGCAGCGCGACGGCAGGCTTGGCGCGAAAGCCGACGGTCCGCTCGAGTTCAACCCGGCCTTCGGCAACCAGCCAGCAGCCGACATGCCCGCCGCGGGGTGCACCTGTATGGGCACGCGTCAGCTCGAGCGCCCGCTCGGCGACGTCCCACTCTGGCGTCCGCGCGCCGAAGGCAATCTCCTCAACCACCTTGCGATAGCGATCCCGGGTGTCGAAATCCATGGCCGGGTAGATTCCGGCCGGATCGGCCTGCAAGATCCCCTCGACTCGGCTGACCTGCTCAAAAAACGCCTTCCATGATGTGTTCGATACCGCAATGAGCGCGGAAATCGCACGGGAGACCCCTTCGGTCGCATCGAGCGGTTCGTGGGGTGGCAGTCCGGGGGTCGGCTCGAACGGCGGCGCCAGCTCCGGCAGGAGTTCAGAGAATGCGGCAACCAGCGTCTCGAGGCAGGCGAGGCGCAGCATTGCCGGAAACGCCCAAAGTTCGGCAATCGTGAGTGGACCGTCCTGTTGATAGGCTTTGACGAAACTGGTGGCGCCCGCAAGGCCGATCTGCATGTGCACGGCGTTGAGCATGCCGTGAGCCAATGCAACGACCCGCGGGATTCCGCGATACTCGGGCGCGGCAAGCCGCGGCAGGCGGCGGTAGAAAGTGGCGGGCATGTGCTCGCGCACCTGCCGTACCGCGCGCCGAACCTGAAACTCGTTGTCCAGCAGCCACTCGGCGGCTTTGGCGGCATGGTGTGGCGGCTCGATGCATGCCTGGCAGGCCCGGTCCAGCCAGGGGACGCACTCTGAAAGGCTCCGCCAGGCGGGCGCCGCCTCAGGTACGCCCATGGCGACACCATGGCCCGCCCGGAGTGCCGAGGCGGCAAGTGAGAGCGCGCTGTCCGGTGGCGTGACGCCCTCAGACGCGGCGGTGAGGGTCACATCAGTGCCCGATCCGGTAGTCTCGCTGCCTGCGCGTTCTCGGCACCGCGATGCGCCGCTGTCGAGCGCCTGCCATCACTTCTCACGAGCAGGATGGGCTTGTCGGCGTGGTTGATCAGATACTCGGCTACGCTGCCCAGAGACAAATCCGGGTGCCCACTGAGACCGGTGCAGGAGAGGACGATGAGGTCCGAATGGTCCTCCACGGCGGCGCGGGCGATGGTATGGCGGGGATCTCCGCTCGCCAACACCTGGGTTCGTGTGGAACCCCGAGCGCGCGGCAAGCGCGACACCACTTGCTTGAGGTACTGTTCAGCCACCCGCTCGTTGCGCTGACGCAGCCGGTCGCGCAAATCGATGGCTTCCGCCTCGAGCGGGCCGGTCTCCGTCAGATCGATATTCGGTGCGGCGTGAACAAGCAGGAACTCGGCGTCGTGAGCTGCCGATATACCAAGCGCGATCGGCAAAGCGCATTCCGACCGGGAAGATCCGTCCAGCGGTGTCATCACCCGGCGATACCGTATGGGATCGGTTTCAATATCCTTCGACGGGACCAGAAGCGCAGATGCGTTGGTGGCATCGACGACGCGGCGCGCCGTGCCGCCCAGCCCGGCGAAGGGCCAGTCGCTGTCGCCGCCCGCGCCCAGGACGGCCAGGTCGACTGAATTGTCGCGCACCCAGGCACAGATGCGTTCCGCAGCCGGCCCGTCGATCACGACCGCCTTGGCTCGCAAATCGCCAAAATGCAACGCACGCTCCCGCAGAGCGCCCTCGACGTCACGGTGACACAGCGTCCAGTCGACCGGATCCGTCGGCATCATGCCTGCCGAGGGCTCGAGAACGCGCATCACGGTAAGTCGCGCACCAAACGCCAAGCCTACGGCTGCGGCATGGGCCAATACGGCATGGGAGAAGGGAGACGCATCCACACAGGCCAGAACATGACGAATGAGGGGCTCGACAACGCCTCCGACAGAGGGCCCCACCGCGTCGTTATGATACGCCGGAAATGCAAGCTCGGACATGATGAACGCCTCCTGAGTCGGCTTCCACCGGTCCGCCTTCAATGCACCCCCCAGATCCAGCCCTCAGCGGGAACGGCCTGAAGCCGCCGGTCTGGCGACGGTGCTGCGCCTGCGCGTAACAACAGTCTGAAGTCAGGAAGGACTTGGTGCGAGGCGGCAACGGGTCCAACAACTTATAGTAGCACTATCTGCCCACCGACCGCCTCGGGACTTGATGCAGATCACCTGTTGGGCGTTTTCAGGTGTCTCTAGAATCTAGAGCAACGAGGGTGCATAGGTGAGCGCGAAATCACGGCAGGCTTATCCGGCGAATAACGCCGTCTTTGCGCAAGATATGCCGGATGGCCGCAGCGACATGTAACGCGATGAGAAACAGCAGCAACAGCCCACCCGCCCCGTGGATCTGGTACAGAGTCTGGCTGAGCGCTTCATCCTTGCCTATAAACCCCGGTAGCTTGTAGTCGAAAAACTGAATCGGATACCCGCCGGCGGCGGTCGCCAGCCAGCCAACGATGGGCATGGCGATCAAAAGCACGTAGAACAGGATGTGAACAACGCGGCTTGCGACGCGATCGAAGGGGGCCAAGGGTGGCTGGTAAGCTGGAACCGGAAGCCGCCATCTCATGGCCACCCGAATCAGCATCAACAGCAAAAGGACGATGCCGAAAGTCTTGTGGTACTTGTACAGGGCATTCGTTACCGCATCGCCGAAGGTCGCTACGGTGCTGTCATATCCCAGCACCATGAAAATCAGCCCTACGGCGAGAAGTCCGAACGCCGTGAGCGCAATCAGCCAATGCAACAGCCGCTGCACCAGAGAAAAGCGGTTCAGTTCCAAGATATGGCCCTCCAGAACAACATGATCGACGGAGCAGTTGCTCGCCTTGTCCCGCTGTCCTATCGGATGTCATGCGGTCCGTCACCGCATTCAGGACAAGCCAATGATGAACTGCGTCGTTCAGGCGCCTCTGATTTATTCTGGACGAAGCAGATTGGAGGGTGGAATGTGCAGATTCAAGGCGCTGATCGCGGGTAATAGTTGTTCTATTGCCAGGATCTGCAACGATGAAACTGTGCATTTCAGTCCCAAGATGCGCGTTCACGAATAGATCAGAGGTTCCTTCAAGTGTAGACGCAAAAAGGAGCCCGTTCTGGACGTCGGTGGAACCGGTGTCCAACGCGCTACCGTCCGGGGGCGGCTGCCTGCACCGATACGTGCTCAGTGTCACCTGATCTATACTCCACCTATCCACCGAGACGCTGCGGTCAACATGGTTCCGGGGCTCCCACGCCAAGATGGACTTTCGACGCTGGACGGGAACACGCTTTGTGAGTCGGGCGCCGACCAGGAGCGGTGAATACGCGGCATTGCGGGTCGCGGAAATGGACTCTGCCCATGTTCTGTGGTGGCACGCCCATGTCCAACCCCTCATCGACCGTGATCCGCAGCGGGTCGATCAGGGCTGGAACTGGCTGCTGTACGCACCTTTTTCGTACGTTGCGGGGAACGTGATGGGGCGCAGCCCCGTCGGTTACACGGTGGGCCTCGTGGTTGAGGAGTCCGGCCAGTTCGTACCCTGCGCACTCGCGCTGCTGCTGGGCGAATACCATGCGTTGACCAACCACCGTCAACTCAGCACCTTCACCTGGTACCTGACCACGGCGCCGGTTGAGGCCATGGTCTCCATCGCGGAATTCGATTTGACGGAAGATCAGGTGCCCAAGCGACTGGGCAGCATCGCCCTGGACGTGTCGGTGACCCATTCCCTGAATCACAAGGGCCGGGGTCGCGTTGCGCTGTACGCCGACCAGACCGGCGGGGCGCAACTTCTGCGCTGGTACGAGCAGCAGGGAATGCAGATTCTACCGCGCCAGGCCCGGATTCCTCCGGGGCCGCGTCGCTTCTTCAAACCCAGTGATGGGCGCTACTGTTACTTTACCAGCAAGACCGGGCTGGCCTTCAGCCGCAGCCTTGACTCACTGCGTTGACGTCCCAGAAAAGAGCCAGGGAAACGAGCATGACCACTCCGATCAAAGCATTCGCAGAACTGGCGGCCCGGCACGGCGGCATCGACCCGGATGATGCCTGCGCGGTGCAGACCTGGTTCATGGAGACCCTGCCGACACTCCCACCGGATCAACGTGAAGACCTGCTGTCCGAGTTATTGGACCAGGAGGCCGGTCCCGCTGGCACTGCGCCAGAGCCAAGCTATCCCACACAGGTTGAACTGCCCCGGCTGGACACGGCGAAACCCGTTTCAGAACCCAGGTTCGCGGCCGGGTTCATGGTCTTTCTTAAGCGGTTTCTGTGGCGCGACCGCTAGAGCCAGGAGGCGGCAGCGCTCGCCAGCGTCATCGGTAATTCCCTGCCCCAGCCCCCCATCGGCGTTGGCGCAGGACCCGCCGTGCAAAAACGCCGTTACATCAACCCCCCAGCAGGATCAAACATCCACATGAAAACCCGCATCACCGAGCTGTTAGGGATTCAGCACCCGATCATCCAGGGCGGCATGCACTACGTCGGCTTCGCGGAACTCGCTGCGGCAGTTTCCAACGCCGGTGGACTGGGTATCATCACCGGACTCACGCAGAAATCCGCTGGCGATCTGTCCACAGAAATCGCCCGCTGCCGTGAACTGACCGACAAACCCTTTGGTGTGAATCTCACCTTCCTGCCCACCGTGAACGCACCGGACTACCCGGCGTACATCGACGCGATCATTGAAGGCGGTGTCAAGCTGGTCGAGACCGCCGGCCGCAATCCACAGGAACATCTGCCGCGTCTAAAACAGGCCGGCGTCAAGATCATCCACAAATGCACGTCGGTGCGCCACGCGCTCAAGGCCGAGTCCATCGGCTGCGATGCCGTATCGGTGGACGGCTTCGAATGCGGCGGGCACCCCGGTGAGGACGACGTGCCCAACATGATCCTGCTGCCGCGGGCGGCGGACACGCTCACCCTGCCCTTTGTCGCCTCGGGCGGCATGGCCGACGGCCGCAGCCTGGTGGCGGCCCTGGCCATGGGTGCGGACGGCATCAACATGGGCACCCGCTTTATCGCCACCCAGGAGGCGCCGGTACACCAGAAAGTGAAACAGGCCATTGTCGCCGCCACCGAGCTGGATACCCGACTGGTCATGCGTCCGCTCCGAAACACCGAGCGGGTGTTGAGCAACGCAGCGGTGGAGCGGCTGCTGGAAAAGGAACGCACCCTGGGGGACGCGTTGGTTTTCGATGACATCATGGAGGAAGTGGCCGGCGTCTACCCCAGAGTGATGCTGGAGGGGGACATGGAGGCCGGCGCCTGGTCCTGTGGCATGGTCGCCGGACTCATCCACGACGTTCCGACCTGCCGGGAGCTCATTGATCGCATCATGTCCGAGACCCATTTGCTGATCCGGCAAAGGCTGGAGGGCATGCTGGCCGAAACCGCTATCTGACTCTGCATATCGTATTCACCGGACCCAGGAAACCATCCATGTCATACGACACCATTACATTTGATATCGAACACCACATCGCCCGGATTACCCTCAACCGGCCCGACGACGCCAACGCGCTCACCGCCCGCATGGGCATGGAACTGTTCGACGCCGCCGTGCGCTGCTCCACCAACCGGGGCGTGCGTGCCATCATCGTCACCGGCAATGGCAAGATGTTCTGCGCCGGCGGTGATCTGAAGGATATGCAGGAACAGGGGGACAGCAAACGCGCCCATCTGACCCGTCTGGCCACCGATCTGCACGGCACCATCACCCGTCTGGCCCACATGGATGCACCGGTGATCATGGCCGTAAACGGCACCGCCGCGGGGGCCGGCTTTTCGCTGGCCCTGTCGGGTGACTATGTGCTCGCCTCGGACCAGGCAAAGTTCGTCGCCGCCTATACCGCATCGGGCCTGACGCCGGACGGCTCCTCCACCCACTTTCTCGCCAAACACGTGGGTTTGCTGCGGGCCAAGGAACTGCTGCTCACCAACCGCGTGCTGAGAGCGGATGAGGCCTGCACCTGGGGCATGGTCAACCGGGTGGTTGCGGCGGATGCGCTGATGGAAGAGGCCGACAAGCTCGCGGCGACCTTCGCCGCCGGTCCCACCAAAGCCTACGGCGGTGTCAAACAGCTCTTGCTGACGGCCTACTCCGACACCCTGGAAACCCAGCTCGATCGGGAGACCCGCAGCATCGCAGGGATGATGGGGACCCACGACGGGCCCCATGGGCTGGCTGCGTTTCTGAACAAGGAAAAGCCCCGTTTCAAAGGGGAATAGTCAGGCGAATGATGCCGAGGAAGGGGATTGACGATCGCTCACGACACCGACGCCCGGCCTTCCGTGGCCGGGCAACACCGCAATCATCCCTGAGGCGTCGAGCAAGACCCTACTTGGGTTGGCCCGCCGCCAGTTCCTCGATCACGCGGTCCAGCGAGAAGCTTCCGGGCTTCTGTCGCGGCGGGTAGTCCTTGAAGGTGCTCAGGAACTCCCCAACCAACGCCTGCGCCGGCACCAGCATGAACATGTGGTCGATAAACCAGGTGTCGTAGCCGATCCCTTCGTGTTGGGCCCGTTCGAAGGGGTCCTGCCGCAGATTGGTCAGCACCGGCACCCGTTCTTCGACGTAAGGCTCGCTCCAGACGTCGAGACCGTGAGCCCGCTGGGTGGTGAAGTTCATCTTCCAGTCGTTGTAGCGCAGCGCGGACACCGAGCCATCGTCGGTGAAGTAGAAGAACTCCTCACGATCCACACCGTCTGCCTCACCCATCAGGTAGGGCAGGATGTTGTAGCCGTCCAGGTGCACCTTGTAGTCGCGGCCGTTTGCGCTCATGCCATCAAGCAGCTTCTCCTTGACCCCGTCATCCCCGGCGGCCGCCAGCAGTGTCGGCAACCAGTCCAGGTGGGAGACGATGGCGTTGGAGATGCGCCCCTCCGGAAATTTGCCGGGCCAGCGCACCATGGCCGGCACACGGAATCCGCCTTCCCAGGTCGTGTTCTTTTCGCCCCTGAACGGGATGGTGCCGCCGTCCGGCCAGGACATCACTTCGGCGCCATTGTCGGTGGAATACATGACAATGGTGTTTTCCGTAATCCCCAGTTCGTCCAGCTTGTCCAGCAACGTGCCCACGTGGCCGTCGTGCTCAGCCATACCGTCTGCATAAACGCCCTGTCCGGTCACGCCCTTGGACGAATCCTTGAGGTGGGTCCAGATATGCATGCGGGTCGAGTTGAACCAGAGAAAAAACGGCTTCTCGGCCGCCGTCGCCCGGTCCATGAAATCGAGGCTGGCCGCGAGGAACTCCTCGTCCGCCGTCTCCATGCGCTCGATGGTCAGCGGGCCGGTGTCCTCGATCTGACCGTCGGCCGATGACTTGATCACACCCCGGGGCCCGAATTTCTTGCGGAATTCAGGGTCCTTCGGGTAGTCCGGATGCTCCGGTTCCTGCTCGGCGTTGAGGTGATAGAGGTTGCCGAAAAACTCGTCGAAGCCATGGTTGGTGGGGAGATGAGAATCCAGATCGCCCAGATGGTTTTTGCCGAACTGGCCGGTCATATAGCCCTGTTCCTTGAGCAGCGTGGCGATGGTCGGATCTTCCTCCATCAACCCTTCCTTGGCGCCCGGCAGACCCACCTTGAGCAGACCGGTCCGGAACGGGCTCTGACCGGTAATGAAAGCGGCGCGCCCCGCGGTGCAGCTGTTCTCACCGTAGGCGTCGGTGAACAAAATACCTTCCTTCGCAATCCGGTCGATGTTGGGCGTCGCATAGCCCATCATGCCCATGTTGTAGGCGTTGATGTTGAACCAGCCGACGTCATCGCCCCAGATGATCAAAATATTGGGTTTGTCCTGTGCGTTCGCCGACGTGGCCAGGCTGAACACGAGAATAAAAACGCTCGCAAGGATAGAACGGAATCGCAACATCGAGAACTCCTCTGATTTGCCGGGAGATCGAAGTGTACGGTGATTTTGCAAGACCGGAAACAGCGGCGTCGGCCGGGGCAACGCAGGCCGCGACGGCGGGCGGCCGCTACAGCCGCCGCTGTGCCGCGCCGACGGCCGCAGCCATGACCAGAATCGCCGCCGACACCAGCAACCCCTCACGAATACCCCCCGCCTGGTCGGCGATGGCGCCGGCACCGACCGGGCCGATGATCTGGCCCAGTGAGAAGACAGTCGTAAACAGTGCCAGCGACGCACCCCACTGGGTCTCGTCCAGATTGCGCCGGCCGAATGCGGTGGCGGCCGTCGGCGCAAGCCAAAGCAAACGACATCGTT
>Ga0316196_10000841_pt1 | contig 12739 bp, 12 predicted proteins | sample Eddsed2cm_MG_FD_204938 | JGI IMG/M metagenome (GOLD analysis project Ga0316196, IMG submission 204938) | Coastal sediment microbial communities from Maine, United States - Eddy sediment 2 cm | ecosystem: Environmental > Aquatic > Marine > Coastal > Sediment | place: USA: Maine | collected... | reverse complement strand
GGCCGCTCCGCCGGCGTCCTCGGGTTTCTCGAGGAGACGCTTGCGCAGGTTGTCATGGGCAACGACGATCGTGCCGTCTTTCGCCAGCTGCGCGTTGCCGCCCGTGTGATCGCCGTGGTAATGCGTGTTGATCACGAAGTCGACGGGCCTGCCGGCAATCTTTACGACGGCTTCGATAAGCGCAGGCGCTGTCGGCACCATGGCGTCATCGATCAGCACGACATGCTCGTCCCCCACCATGACGCTCACGTTGCCGCCGACGAATTTCTCGCCAGCGCCGTAAATTACGTGGATGCCCGGAGACACCTCTTTGCTGGTGAAGGGATTCGCCGCGTCCTCTGCATGCGCCGAAAAGGCGAATACGAGACAGCTGATCGCCAGGGTGCTCTTTGTCATCGATGGTCTCCAGGGCTGATTCGGGAACGGCATAGTGTTCCCGAATCGGGAAAGATTCTCCACCCCCCAGGGTGACTACTGGTTGCTCGGGAACGTGTACTGGGCTTTTTCGCGGACGCCGCCCGACGGCCAGCGCTGCGTGATGGTCTTGCGGCGCGTGTAAAAACGCACGCTGTCCGGCCCGTACGCGTACAGGTCGCCGAACAGGGATCGCTTCCAGCCGCCGAAGCTGTGGTACGCCACCGGTACCGGCAGGGGCACGTTGATGCCGACCATGCCGACCTTGATCCTGTCCGAGAAATAACGTGCAGCCTCGCCATCACGCGTGAAAATGCAGGTGCCGTTGCCGTACTCGTGCTCGTCGATCAGCTGCATCGCTTCCTCTTCCGATTCGGCGCGAACGACGCACAAGACCGGGCCGAAGATCTCTTCGTTGTAAATGCGCATGTCCTGCGTAACCCGGTCGAAGAGGCAGGGCCCCAGGAAGAAGCCGTCCTCGTGCCCGTCAACGACGAGTCCGCGGCCGTCGATGACGAGATCGGCGCCTTCCTCGACGCCGAGGTCGACGTACGAGCGTACCTTGTCGTAGTGCGCTTTCGTTATCAGGGGACCCATGTCGTTGCCCGTATCCGTGCCGCTGCCTACCTTGAGTTCGGCGATGCGCTCGCGGAACTTGCCGACGACGGTATCCGCCGTGTCGTCGCCGACGCACACCGCGACGGAGATCGCCATGCAGCGTTCCCCGCACGAACCGTAAGCCGCGCCCATCAGCGCGCTAACTGCGTTGTCGATATCCGCATCGGGCATGACGACGGCATGGTTCTTCGCGCCGCCGAGGGCCTGGACGCGCTTGCCGTTGCCCGTGCCCGTCGAATAAATGTATTCCGCCACCGGCGTCGAACCCACGAAACTGACCGCCTGCACCCGTTCGTCGTTCAGCAGCGTGTCGACGGCCTCTTTGTCGCCGTTGACGAGATTGAACACGCCGTCCGGCAGCCCGGCTTCCGCGAACAGCCTGGCGCAAAGCAACGGCGCCGTCGGGTCCTTCTCCGAGGGCTTCAACACGAAGGTGTTTCCGCAGGCGATCGCCATCGGGTACATCCACATGGGCACCATCGCCGGGAAATTGAACGGCGTGACGCCGGCGACCACGCCGAGCGGCTGGTGTTCCGCCCAGCTGTCGATGCCGGGGCCGACGTTCCTGGAATGCTCGCCTTTCAGCAGTTCGGGGATGCCGCAGGCGTATTCGACGACCTCCACGCCGCGCAGGAATTCGCCCATCGCGTCGTCGAGCACCTTGCCGTGTTCGTCGGTGATCGCCGCGACGATGTCGTCCGCGTTCTCCTCGAGCAACTGCTTGAAACGGAACATGACACGGGCGCGCTTGATTGCCGGCGTGTCACGCCACGCCGGGAAGGCGGCCTCTGCTGCGGCAATGGCTTCTTCTACGGTCTGCCGGGACGCCATGGCGACGTGCCGCGAGACCTCGCCCGTGGCGGGATTCGTAACCGGTTCGGGCCGGTTGGTATCGGCGACGTCCTGGCCGTTGATGAAATGACCGACGACGTTCGCCGTGTCGACATCCTGTGCGGGGCGGGCGCTCATGAGTTCTCCTTTCCGGTTTGGCTAATCGATGCTGTCGATGACGCGACGCACGCTGTCGAAGGCCTTGTTCCAGTCATCGAGCTTCGAATTCAGGAAGGGCGAAAAGCTGAGGATGTCCATGCCGTTGCGCACCATCAGTTTTTCCTCCCAGAAACAGCGCTTGTGCGTCTCGATGCCTCTCGCGCCCGGCGTCCCCTCCCGCGGCGCCATTTCGATTGCGCCCATGAGGCCGAAGTTGCGCACGTCGATGACCTTGTCGTGGTCCGCGAAGGAGTGCAGCAGATCCTCGAACGGTTTCTCGAGGGCATGCGCCTGCTCGAAAATGCCTTCTTCCTCGTAGACGTCCATCGCGGCAAGCCCGGCGGCAGCGGCAACCGGGTGTCCCGAATACGTGTAACCGTGGAACAGCTCGATCATGTAGTCGGGGCCCTGCATGAAAGCGTCGTAAACATGATCGCGCACCAGCACGCCGCCCATCGGGATCACGCCGTTCGTGAGGCCTTTCGCCGTCGTTATGATGTCCGGCATCACGCCGAAACGCTCCGCGGCAAACGCCTTGCCGACGCGGCCGAATGCCGTGATGACTTCGTCGAAGATCAGCAGAATGCCGTGCTTGTCGCAGATCTCCCGCAGCCGTTCGAGGTAGCCGACGGGCGGCGGCAGCACGCCTGCGGAGCCGGCAACCGGCTCCACGATGACCGCCGCGATATTGCTGCCGTCGTGCAGCGCCGCCAGCCGCTCCAGGTCGTCGGCGAGATGTGCGCCCCATTCGGGCTGGCCGCGCGAGAACGCGGTGTGCTCGATGTCCATCGTCGCGCGGATATGGTCGACGCCCGGAATCAGGTTAGGACTGAACACCTTGCGGTTAGGCACCATGCCGCCCACCGACATGCCGCCGAAGTTGACGCCGTGGTAGCCGCGCTCGCGGCCGATCAGCCGCGTGCGGTTGCCTTCGCCGCGGGCGCGGTGATAGCCGAGCGCTATCTTGAGCGCCGTATCCACGGACTCCGATCCGGAATTGGTGAAAAACACGTGATTGAAGCCCTCGGGCGCCATTCCGGTGACCCTCTCGGCCAGTGCGAACGACTTGTCGTTTCCGGACTGGAAGGTCATCGAGTAGTCGAGCTGTGCTACCTGTTTCTGCACGGCCTCGACGATCTTCGGGTGGCAATGACCGAGCCCGGTCGTCCACAGGCCCGCGAACAGGTCGTAAATCCGGTCGCCGTCCTGGGTCGTATAGTGGTGGCCGCTGCCCGAGGTAATGATGCGGGGCTTTTTCTTGAAATCCCGGTTGGCCGTGAATGGCATCCAGAAGGCGTCAAGTTTTTCGGCGGGTGCGCTCATGCTGCGTAGCTCCAGACCTGCAATGCAAAGAAAACGAGTTTACGCCCGCGCAGCGGAGCATGCCATTGCGGGAGAAGGGCGGGAAATACGGGCTGGCCAACGGTGGTCGTTTAATGGCAAAGTTAGCGCCCCGGTTTTTAATCCAGATTAGAATCCCCATGGCTCAATTCGGCACCGTTTTCTGCGATCACATGACGATCGCGCGATTTGAAAACGGCAGCTGGGGCGAGGCGGCGATGCAACCGCTCGCGCCGCTGCCGCTGCACCCGGCGTCTCACGTCTTTCATTACGCGAGCACCTGTTTCGAGGGCTTCAAGGCCTATCGCTGGCAGGACGGCAAGGCGCGCATTTTTCGCCTGCACGACCACGTCGCGCGCATGCAGCGCAGCGCGAAGTCGCTGTACCTCCCCATTCCGGACGCGGACCTGCTGGTGGGAATGGTCGAGGACCTCGTGCGAAAGCAGATCGATGACATCCCGCAGCCGCCCAGTTCGCTTTACCTGCGGCCAACCCTGATCGGCACCTTGCCGAACATCGGCGCGGCGGCGGCGCCGTCGACCGAGGCGACCCTGTTCGTGCTGGCCTCGCCGGTGGGTGACTATTTCGCCGGCGGTGCCAGGCCCCTCAAGTTACTCGTTGCCGACACGTTCGCGCGTTCCACGGAGCAGCTCGGCAGCACGAAAACCGGCGGCAACTACGCGGCAGCCCTCGGGCCGACGCTCGACGCGAAGGAGAAGTACGGTGTCGACCAGGTACTGTTCTGCCCGGGCGGCGACGTGCAGGAGACCGGCGCCGCGAATTTCCTCCTGATCAGCGACGAGGAGATCATCACCAAGCCGCTGAACACGTCGTTCCTGCACGGCATGACGCGCGCCTCGATTCTCACGCTTGCAAGAGACCTCGGTTATCGCATCAGCGAACGGGACTTCACCGTGGCGGAACTGTTCGAGTGGGTGCCCACTTACGAGGCCGCGCTCTCCGGTACGGCAGCGACCCTGACGCCGGTCGGCACGCTGGTGTACAACGGCGAGGAAATTCCAGTGCGCGACGGCAACGCCGGGCCGAACACGGACAAGCTGCGCAAGGCGCTGCAGGCCATCCAGTACGGCGATGCGCCGGATACGCACGGCTGGCTCACCGAGGTCAGCCTGTAGGAGCGGGCCTGGGCCCGCGATCCGCTCACAGTTGGCCCGAACCGCGGCCTTTGATCAGATCGCGCGCGAAAACCGCTTGTCGGTATCGACCTCGACCAGGTGACGGTCGAACACCATCGCGATACAGCGCAGCAGCAGCCGGCCTTTAGCGGTAATGCTGATGCCGTCCGAGTCGAGTTCGATCAGTTCGTCGCTCGCCAGCGGCTGCAGGCGTTCCAGCTCGGACTTGAAGTAGTCCCGGAAGTCGACGCCGTGGCTGGCGTCGAAAGCGTCGAAATCGAGCCGGTCGTAGCACATGAGCGCCTGGATCACGTCGGCGCGCAGCAGGTCGTCTTCGTCCACGGCAACGCCCTTTTTCACGGGCAGGTGCCCTTTCTCGATGAGCGTCTCATATTCCATGGTCGTCACGGCGTTCTGCGCATAGACGTTGCCGATGCTCGAGATCGAGCTAACGCCGAGGCCGATCAGGTCGCAGCCGCCGTGGGTGGAGTAGCCCTGGAAATTGCGTTGCAGCGTGCCGTCGCCGCGAGCCAGCACGAGATCGTCGTCGGGCAGTGCGAAATGGTCCATGCCGATGTAGATATAGCCGCATTCGGCGAGCCGGTCGATCGTCTTGTGCAGGATGTCCAGCTTCGTCGAGGGCGCCGGAATGTCGTCGGCGTTGATCATGCGCTGGCCCTTGAAGCGGTCCGGCAGGTGCGCATAGTTGTAGACGGCGAGGCGGTCGGGGCGCAGGCCGATTACACGGTCCAGCGTCGCGTCGAAACTCGCGACGTTCTGGTGCGGCAGGCCGTAGATCAGGTCGAAGGAAATCGATTTGAAGTTCGCAGCCCTGGCGGCCCTGACGAGGCCCGATACCTCTTCGTAAGACTGCATGCGGTTCACCGCTTCCTGCACGGTCGGGTCGAAATCCTGGATGCCGAGACTGAGCCGGTTGAAGCCCAGGTCGGCGAGGTACTTGATGCCGTCGGCGTCCACGGTCCTCGGGTCCACCTCGATGGAAAACTCGCGGTCCTCGCTTGCATCGAAATTGAAGGCGCTGCGCAATGCCGCCATCAGCGCGTTCATCTGCTCGTTGTCGAGGTAAGTGGGCGTGCCGCCGCCGAAATGCAGCTGTTGCGTCTGCCGGCTGCGGTCGAAGAGTTCCGACTGCATCCGGATTTCCTCGTGCAACATCTCCATGTAGCGCTCGACCCGGACCTGGTTGCGGGTGACGATCTTGTTGCAGCCGCAGTAGTAGCAGAGCGAGTGACAGAAGGGGATGTGGACGTAGAGCGACAGGGGCGCCCCTCCCGCGTTGCTGCTGAGCGCATTGGCGCGATACCCGGACTCGCCGAGGCGCTCGCTGAACTGCAGGGCGGTGGGGTAGGACGTGTAGCGTGGGCCACGCCCGTCGTAGCGTTCGATCAGTTCCTGATCGAAGCAGATGGCGGGGGGTGCCGGGTTGGCTGCAGGTACGTTTTTCATGACGCCGATACTGTCCGAAGCAAAAGGCCGATTATATGGGTATTTGCACCTATGGTGCAGCGGTCAGCCGCGCCTCAGGTCGTGTAAAAGGTACAGGGTCGCGGTCAGCAGCAGCAGGGCATTGGCCTGGTGGCCCACCGCCAGCGTCGTCGGTACCGCGTGTAACACGGTGAGGATGCCGAGGACCACCTGCAGCGCTGCAACCACGAGCAGCGCGTTCGCGCCCGTACGCGCGCGCTGCGGCAACGCGATGCCCCGCGCGCCGAACCAGTACAGCACGATGAGCGTGAACGTCGTGATGGCGAGCACGCGGTGGTCGAACTGCACCGTGCTGAGGTTATCGAAGACATTGCGCCAGGCGGGCTCGAGCGCCATCAGGCCCGGCGGAATCCAGTGCTCGCCCATCTTCGGGAACGTGTTGTAGATCAGCCCCGCGTCGAGCCCGGCGACGAAGCCGCCCGATACGATCGTAATCGCGATCAGTACGGTGAGCGCCAGTGTCCGCGGGTACCAGGGGTGCGGCGAGCCTGCGGGAGGACCGTGCAGCAGAGTCTGGGCGCGCCAGAACATCAGCGCGAACACGAGGAATGCGGCGGACAGGTGCGCCGTCAGCCGGTAATGGCTCACCTGCGGTGCGTCGACCTGGCCGCTCGCCACCATGATCTTGCCGATGACCGCCTGCAGGCCGCCGAGGGCGAACATGAGCACGTACCACGGCAGCTGGCGCCGCGATATGTAATCGCGAACCACGAAGTACACCAGCGGCAGCAGGAAGACCAGGCCGAGCAGCCGGCCGAGCAGGCGATGCAGGTATTCGAGCCAGAAGATTCCCTTGAAGTCGTGCACGTCCATGTGCGAATTGACCTTCTGGAATTCGGGCGTCTGCTGGTAAATGTCGAAAACGCGCAGCCACTCGGCCTCGGACAACGGCGGCAGCGTTCCCATGATCGGCCGCCATTCGGCAATGGACAATCCGGACCCCGTCAGCCGCGTAACGCCCCCGAGGACGATCATCGCGAATACCAGGCCACAGCAAACGAGCAACCAGGCCGCGACCTTCCTGTCGGCGGATCGCTTGTCAGGCAGTTCCTTCATGACGTACGCAAGTTCCCTCTTCGGCAGGCGCGCAATCATAGCAGCAGCAGCGCAGGCTTTGTGCAACCACGTCGTCAAGGCGCTGGCGCTGGGAGCGAATGCCTGCAGTATCGGGCGCGGTCACCTGTTCGCGCTGGCAGCGGGCGGGCAAGCCGGCGTGGAACGGGCGCTGATGCTGCTGCGTGCGGAACTGGAGCGCACCATGGCGCTTGCAGGTTGCGATTCCGTGCGCAAACTCGGCCGCAGTCACGTCCGGCATCGCCGCTGACGCGTTACAGTCTGCGCAAAGCTGCGCATTTGCGACGCGTAACGATCGCGCCCGGCCGTCCTGCTGCAGTGCGGAAAGGCGCAAAAAATCCACTAAAAAAAAGGTTTTATATTTTTGTAACATTTCGACCGGATACTGCGTATGCGCAAATTTTAGTACCGACCGGGATTTGCAGTTACGATGTTATTTCTGCACCGTTACGGCGATGTCATGCCGAGTGGGCAGGCGGGTTCTATTGAGGTAACTATGTCAGACGAAAGAGTTTCGGGAACCGTTAAGTGGTTCAACGACGATAAGGGATTCGGATTCATCGAGCGCGAAGACGGCAAGGACGTTTTTGTTCATCACAGCGCGATTGTTTCAGAAGGGTTCAGATCACTGAAAGAAGGCCAGAAGGTTACGATGGAAGTAACCCAGGGCCAGAAAGGACCGCAGGCGGAAAACGTCATCCCTGAATAAGGGAGGCCATGTCGGTCCGCTGTGCGAGTTACCGACAAGCCCGTTAAGCGAAGACTACGCCCGGCAGGCCGTTCAGGTGCCTGCCGCAACAGCGTCGTCGTGCCCACATCCCCGCCTCAAAAAGCGTCCGTTACGCCGTCATAAAGCAACTTGCAGCCGACGACGAACAACAGCACGTACATCAGGCGGAAAAAGAAGCGGTCCGAAACGCGCCGGTGCAGCCACACGCCCGTGTAGACGCCGATCGGCGCCAGCGGCGCGAGTACCAGCGACGTCACCAGGTTCGCGGCAGACAGCTGCCCCAGCCAGCCGTACGGCAATAGCTTGACGTAGTTGATGACCGCGAACAGCAGCACGGTCGTCGCGACGAAGTCTGTGCGGTCGAGCGGCCGCCTCAACAGGTACATGCTGATCGGCGGCCCGCCGGCGTGGGCGATGAAGCTCGTGAAACCGCCGGCCGCCCCGGCGGCGAGTCCCACCGCCGGCGGAAAATGCGGCAGCGGTGAATCGTCTCGCTGGCGCGTCGAGTAGACGTAGTGCAGCGTAAAGACGATAGCGACGAGACCGACGATGATGCGTATGGCCGCCGCGCTCATGAAGCCGAATAACAGCGTGCCGATAACGATGCCGAGTATCGACGCCGGGACGAGAATATGCAGTTCGGGCCACAACCATTTCCCGCGATACGCCCACAGGCCGACGAGGTCCATGAGACACAGTATCGGCAGAAGGATGGCTGCTGCCTGTAGCGGCGAAATGACGAGCGCCATCAGCGGCACGGCGAGTACGCCGAGCCCCCCGCCGAAGCCGCCTTTCGCGATGCCGAACAGCAGCACGGCCGGGACGGCAGCCACGTAAAACCATGGGTCAGTGATCAAGGGCTGCTCCTGGCGGGCGGACTTACCGGTCCCACTGATTCATGCTTTAATCGGGTCCGGCGGACAATCGTAAACAATAGTGAAACTCAGAATCCGTGACAATTCAGTGGGTCTGCGGCTAACGCGCGACGAAATCGAGACCCTGCGGACGCAGGGTGTCGTTGTCGGGCGGACCGGGTTTCCGGGCGGGCGCGAGTTTCGCTACGAGCTCGAAAGCAGCCCCGCCAGCGTGGCGCCGGCGGCATTCTTTTCCGACAACGTGCTGACCGTGCGCCTGCCCGAGACCACCGTGCTGGCCTGGGCCACGACAGAGCAGGCCGCGATCGAAGGCGAACAGGTGCTCGTGGACGGCGAGACGCTCGAGATTGTCGTCGAGAAGGATGCCGGCTAGTGGCGTCACCGCGTTACGCCGGCTTCGAGAAGGCATCGATCGATTTCCTCGCGGAGCTTGCGGCCAACAATAATCGCGAATGGTTCAACGACAACAAGGCCCGCTACGAGGAGCATGTGCTCGACGTGGCGCTGAGATTCATCCAGTCGATGCAGGACCCGCTGGCGCAACTCGCGCCGCAGTTCACCGCGGTTCCCCAGCGTGTCGGCGGATCGCTGATGCGGGTCTACCGCGATACGCGGTTTTCGCACAACAAGCTTCCGTACAAGACCAACGTCGGCATCCAGTTTCGCCACCGGCGGGCGAAAGACGTTCATTCTCCGGGCTACTATGTGCACGTCGATCCCGAGCGCGTCTTTGTCGGCGTCGGCATGTGGCGGCCCGATCCCGATTCATTGCGCGCGATCAGGGAGCGTATAGTCGCGAAACCCGCCGAATGGAAGAGGGTGCTGCGCGACGCGACATTCCGCCGTCACTTCGAGCTCGGCGGCGAGTCGCTCAGCCGCGCTCCGCGGGGCTTCGACAAGGATCATGAACTGATAGAGGACATCAGGCGCAAGAGTTTCATTGCGGCCCGGGATATTGATGTCGCGGACTGCGTGGACCCGCAGTTCCAGCGCAAGGTGGAAGCGTCCTTTGCCGCCGCGACGCCATTCATGAAATTTCTGTGCAAAGCGGTTGGCGTGCCGTTCTAGAGGAACGTAGCAATGACAGTCTTCAGCAACCCGGCGTTCGACAATCATGAGCGCGTGCTCTTCTGCCGCGATCAACCCTCCGGTCTTTGCGCGATCATCGCAATCCATTCGACGGCCCTCGGCCCGGCGGCGGGCGGCACCCGCCTGTGGACCTACGCGAGTGACGACGATGCGCTTTACGACGTGCTGCGACTGTCGCAGGGCATGAGCTACAAGAATGCGATGGCGGGATTGAAGTTTGGCGGCGGCAAGGCCGTGATCATGAAGACGCCCGGTTTCCAGGGCGACGACGCGCTGTTCGAACGGTTCGGCGCTTTCGTCGACACGCTCGGCGGCGATTACATTACCGCGGAAGACGTCGGCATGAGGCCGGATATCATGGCAACCATCGCGCGCAAAACGCGCTACGTATCGGGCCTGCCGCCGCAGTCGGGCAAGGCCGGCGGCGATCCGTCACCGAAGACCGCGTACGGCATTTACCGCGGCATCCAGGCGGCGGTGAACGCCCGGCTGGGGCGCGACGACCTGGACGGTATCCGGGTTGCCGTGCAGGGCGTCGGCAACGTCGGTTACCACCTGTGCAAACTGCTGCGTGCTGCCGGGGCAAGCTTGCAGGTGGCGGATCTCGATGAGACCCGGGTCGACCGGGTGTGCGCCGAGTTTGCTGCCGAGCGTGTATCCAGCGCCGCGATTCTCCACGCTGATGCCGACGTTGTCGCGCCCTGCGCACTGGGTGCCATCCTCCACGAGGAATCGATTCCGGGCATCAGGGCACGAATTGTCGCTGGCGGCGCGAACAACCAGCTGCGTGCCGCGGAAGACGGCCAGCGGCTGGCGGACGCGGGCATTCTCTATGCGCCCGATTACGTGATCAACGCGGGTGGCGTCATAAGCGTCACCTGCGAATACCTCGGGGATATGGACGACGCAGGCGTGACGGACCTCGTCGCACAGGTCGGCCCGCGCCTGGCCGGCATTTTCGAGGAAGCGGCGCGTACGGGCGAACCGACGAACGTCATCGCCGACAGGCAGGCGCGCAAGATAATCGCGGATGCCGCCTGACGAAGCTCAGGCGCCTGTCGCGCTCTGCAATTCGCGCAGGAGCATCTTCGGATCGGGCCGGTCTATGATGTGCTTCGACATCTCGACATAGCGGATGATGCCTTCTGCATCGATAACGAGCGACGTCGGCCAGGTCGTGTCACTACCGTACTCGGGGTAATAGTCGTTCGGCACTGCGGACTCCAGCAGTAAGCCGAGGTCGCGCGTGGCCGAGAGGGATTCGTCGAGCCAGAATTCGAGCTCGACGTCAAAGAACTCGGCAACGCGTTTCGTCGTCTCCTGGGGCTTCGGCGTAACGAAAATGAGCTTCGCGCCGAGGTCGACGATATCCTTGTAATAACCGGTCAGGTTCCTGACCTGCCTGCTGCAGAACGGGCACCAGTTGCCACGCACGAAAATCATCACAGCCGGCGTTCCGCGCAGGTCCCGCGAGTTCACGCGCTTACCCGATTCGTCGAGCGCCTCGAACTCCGGCAGCCGTTTTCCCGGGCGCAGTTGTTCGGGCACCGGTCGCGCGGCGTGCATCCGGTAGTAAAGGTAAACGCCGCCGGCGGCCAGCAGCAGCACGATAAGGCCGGCCCACACGCTAGTCATGCGTCACGGTCTCCCGCGGTGCGCCTGCTGTCGTCAGTACGATCTTGCCCATATGGCGGCTGCTCTCCATCAGTTCGTGCGCCGCCGGGGCAGCGTCGAGGGGGAACGTCTGGTGAATAATGGGCCTGACGCGGCCCGATTCAAGCAGCGGCAGCACGTTGCATTCGATGTCGGCGGCGATGCGTGCTTTCTCCGCCGCGTTCTGCGGCCTGAGTGTCGATCCGGTTATGGTCAGGCGGTTCGCGAGCACGACGCGCAGGTCGAGTTCGGCCCGCGGCCCCTGGAGGAAAGCGATGATGGCAGTGCGGCCGTCCCGCGCCATCGACTCGAGATTCTTCTGCGTGTAGGGGCCGGCTACCATGTCGAGCAGGACGTCGACGCCACGGCCGCCGGTTGCTTCGCGAATGCCGGCCGGCCAGTCCTCGCTGCGATAGTTGAACGCGCGGTCGGCACCCAGTTGCTCGCAAAAGGCGCATTTTTCGTCGCTGCCGGCCGTCGTGAGCACGAGACAGCCGTGGGCCTTTGCGAGCTGAATAGCGGCCGTGCCGATACCGCTGGAGCCGCCGTGAACCATGAAGCTCTCGCCGTCTTTGAGCCGGCAGCGAGTAAACACGTTGTACCAAACGGTGAAGAACGTCTCGGGAATCGCGGCGGCTTCAACAAGCGAAAGGCCGGACGGGATCGGCAGGCAGTGGCCGCCATCGGCCACGCAGAATTCCGCGTAACCACCGCCGTGAGTCAGCGCCATGACCTGATCGCCGGCTTTCCAGCGGGCCACGTCCGCGCCGACCGCAACGATCTCGCCGGCAACCTCGAGCCCGGGCAACGGGCTCGCGTCCGGCGGCACGGGATACCGGCCGAGGCGCTGCAGCACGTCGGGACGGTTCACGCCCGCCGCGGCTACGCGGATCAGCACCTCGGACCGCCGGGGCCGGGGCACCGGAACCTCGATCTCGCAGAGCACCGCGGGACCGCCCGGTTCCGTGATCGAGATCGCCTTCATCGTCGGCGGAATGGATTCGGCCACTGCGAGCCTCACTGGACGTGGACAGCGTTGATGTTATGTGCATACTGACACGCCCGGCAAATCGAAAGACGACGGTGATGGGCGACAACCCGATCTTGTGGGAACCGAGCGACGAGAGACGCAGGTCGTCGGCAATGTACCGTTTCATGCGGCAGCAGGGGTTCGACGACTACGAGTCTCTGTATCGATGGTCGATCGACGATCCGGCGGCTTTCTGGTCCGCGCTGTGCGACCTGTGCGAAATACGTTTCACGACGCCACCCGAAACCGTCCTCAGGCATCCCGACAACATCATGGACGCCGG
>Ga0316196_10000836_pt1 | contig 12770 bp, 12 predicted proteins | sample Eddsed2cm_MG_FD_204938 | JGI IMG/M metagenome (GOLD analysis project Ga0316196, IMG submission 204938) | Coastal sediment microbial communities from Maine, United States - Eddy sediment 2 cm | ecosystem: Environmental > Aquatic > Marine > Coastal > Sediment | place: USA: Maine | collected... | reverse complement strand
GGCTGAGTTTGCCGAGCAGATAATCGGCCAGATGCAAGGCTTTGCCGAGTATGGTTTTCCCGAATCGCACGCGGTGTCTTTCTCCCTGATCGCTTACGCTTCCTGCTACCTTAAATGTCATTTCCCGGCAGCGTTTTACATTTCAGTACTGAATTCACAGCCGATGGGCTTTTATTCGCCGCATGCACTGTTACAGGCGGCGCGGCGCGAAGGCATCGAGCTATTGCCAATATCACTCAATTATTCACAGTGGGATCACGGCCTCGAACGAGCCGCGCCTGCGCAGGATTATGCGATTCGCCTCGGCTTCCGCTTGATCAAGGGTTTGTCTTCGAGCAGTGCGGAACAGATTATCGCCGGTCGCAAGGAGTCGTTGAAGTGGGGTGATTTTGAACAGTTCGCGCGGGATTGCCCGCTGGCGCGTGATGACCTGACACTGCTCGCATCGTCCAACCTGTTTGAGGAGTTTGGCGATTCGCGCTCGAACGCGTTGTGGAAATCCGAAGCGGCAGGCTACAAACCGCTGCTCGATCCGCTTGATGATGGAATCGACTGGAAGCCGGAGACGCGCTTTGAATCGATACAGAAAGACTTCAGCGCTTTTCACACCAGCCTGGGAAAGCATCCTGCGCAAATTATCAAACAGGAACAGTGGCCTTACAGGGTCGCAAAAGAGAAATTTGTGGTGGCCAATCGATTGTTGGAGTTACCTGCTGACTGCGATGTGTTTGCGTTCGGTATGGTATTGGTAAAGCAGTCGCCTGGAACGGCAAAGGGCATGGTTTTTGTCACGCTGGAGGATGAAACCGGTTTTATCAACCTCGCATTTACGCCCCAGGTGTATACCCGTTTTTATCGCGCAGTCGACCAGCAGCCTTTTCTGGCAATAGTCGGACGTTTGCAGCGGGTACACGAATCGCATTCAATCCTGGTAAAACGCGTGTTCGATTTTCGCTCGGGTGCAGAGCTTTTATCGATACGCCATGAAGAGCAGGCGGAGCAGCCAGCGGCGATTATCGAACTGACCAAGCCGCGTGCCTTTCACTAATCAATAATCAGCCAGAGGCCTGCGTGGACGCCCGCTTCAACATCCTTCATACGAAAAGGATGATTCCAAGCATGAACTCGCCAAGCTTCCACAGCGACTCGAACACTGGGACGCCGAGGAAATTCAAAACGATCAGGCCCAGCAGGAAATAGGTTCCATAGCGCGCATTCAGCATCTGGTAGCGTCTCGCCGCGTCCCGGGGCAGCGCATAAGGCAGGATATAACTACCATCGAGCGGGCCGATCGGCAGCAGATTGAACAACATAAGCAACATATTGATCAACGCCAGGTAGGTGAAAAAGAAATTGGCGATCGAGGTTTGAAATAACCCGATATCAAGTTTCAGCCCGATCACGTACACGTTGATGACAATAATGGCCAGCAGCAGGTTCATCGCCGGCCCCGCGGCCGCCACCAGCAGGACACCCCAGCGCGTATTGAACTTGCGCGGGTCGGCTGGCACCGGTTTGGCGTAGCCGATGCCGATCAGTAACACCATCAGTAATCCGAAGGGGTCGATGTGGGGGATCGGATTCAGCGTGAGGCGTCCGGCACGTTCAGCGGTGTCATCACCGATCAGTGACGCCATCTTGCCATGACCGAATTCGTGAAAGGTGAGGGAGAAGATCAGCGCGGACGCGATCAGAATAAAGGCCAGGTACTCCTGCTGTAAAATCAGCTGAATCATCGAGTCATCGGGGTCTGTAGCAAACGACCGAACTTAACAGAATTTTGATCATGACACATTGATTTCAACGCTAATCGCGAATTTGTGCTGATCTAGTTACCGCGGGCGCATACGGTCCTGCGATGAGGTTTGAGAATATCATTGCCAATGAAATGGGTCGATTACCGTTTCGGGTAACTTTATCATTCGAAATGCAGCTTAAGCAGAATATGAACAAGGTCACATAAGCCCTTGAAAGTTATAAAATTAAGCTATAATCTGCTCAGCGTTAGTCGTTTTGTGTCAAATGCACTTAATAAAAAGTTGCAGGTGATGCCATTCGACGTGAGGACGCGGAGATCCAGGGATTAGAATTAAAGAGTACAAAAGTAGTCTATAGATAAGCAGATCAAGCATGATTACAGGCCTCGCGACGATCATTCCGGCGTGGCGGACATAAAGTTCGATTTGATCTGCTTGTTTTTGTGAAGCCAATACTCAGGGTAAATTAATGTGTCGGAAGACCTGATAAACAGGTATAAAAAATCGTTTCGGATTGAATTTCGAGATGCCAATACCGAGGCAAAGTACCGCGATATGCAAAAGCAACGCGGGCAGGATGCGAGCGTGCTCGCTTTCGGCGTTCTATCCCTGTTGTGCCTGACCTTCGCCTACATTGAGTTTCATACTCGCGGCATTGAAATGGCTATGCCGATGTACGGTTACCTGTTGGCGGCCTTGCTGGCGATGGTCAACCTGCTCGTCAGCCGCTTTTCAACTGAGCCTGGCCATCAGCAGCTTCGCCTTGTGGCCAATGGCCTGTTGGCCATGGGTACGGTGATCGGTGCGGTATTTCTGCAGAAGTACAACCCTTATCATGTGATCGAGTTTGTGCTGCTGGTGGTTTGGCTTGGTAGTCTCAAAACGGTTCGAATGGTCTTGACCCTGCTACTGAATGTGCTGCTCGCCTGCGCCTTCGTGGCGGTCATGTTCATGACCGATATTTCAGGTTTCCGGATGTTGTTGGTATCGTTGTTGCTTTCCGTTGCGGTTATGCTCGCAGCCTCTCTCGGTTATCTTGCAGAGCGCGCCCGGCGCATGCTGTTTCTGCAAGTTGAAGCTAACAAAAGTATGAACAGTCGTCAGGAACTATGGTCATTTACCCTGATTGATCTGGACCTGGCCCTCAGTGGGATTCTTGATTTCAAGGAATTGATCGCATTGTTGAAGAAGCATCTTGAGCCGGTTATCGAATTCGATTCCTACGTGCTTACTTCGCTCGAGGGGCAGGGACCGAAGCCGGTACCTGACAAGATAGAAGGTGAGTTGTTCGAAAACGACAATGCGACGCTGTGGTCGGAAGAATTGCTCGGTAAGTTGACCCAGACCCGCCAGGCCACGGTGAGTGCCGAGCACGAGACGGTCAAGGGATTCCTGGGCCGGAAGAAGCAACGTTTCACTTCCTACCGACTCGATATTCCGATATTCAATGATTCCAGGTTACTGGGGATTATCAGTCTGCGGCGCGCAGCCGAACCTTTTGATCGGCTGGACATGGTTTCCAGTGTCAGTATAGCCGCGCAGGCCATGTTGATTTTCAAGCGCAGCTCGCGCACGCAGCAGGCTCCTGTGCCGAAGCCCAGACTGGAATCGAAGCCCAGACCGGAATCGAACCCCAGACCGGAATCGAACCCCAGACCGGAATCGGTGATCCACACCAACCCGCCGATGGATCCAACGGGGCCTATTTCCACTGCCGATGACAGGGATATGGAAATGACCGATCACAGCTTCACTGGGTCCGATCAAAACCTGGCTCCACTGGACGTCATCACCAAATTTAAGCAGGAACAAGCTTCAGCGAAGAAAACCATTACTCTGATGAGCCGTGACAATGCGGACAAGATTGCAATCGATCGCTACCGCACGGCTGCTGTTGAGGGTGATCCTTTATCGGTAATGATTATCGAGGTGGACGGACTGTCCAAATTGCGTGAACAGGATGGCGACGAGGTTGCTTACAAGGTTTTCGCGGCAATCGTGAAGTATATTTTTTCCAAGGTCGACAAGGAAAAGGAAATTCTCGGACGCTATGGGCAGAATGGGCTGAGTGTGCTGATGCCCAGGGTCGATATGAATGCGGCTGAACGATTTGCCGAAATGATCCGGCAGCATGTAAGTACCGCCCGCTACAAGACTGCCTATGGTGAGAAGACGGCAACTCTCAGTATCGGCGTGGCCGCACTGACCGACGATACCGGTGATTATGCTTCGATGGTCAAGCGTGCCGACATGGCGCTGTTCGTGGCTAAAAAGAATGGCCGAAATTGCGTCAAAGTTCGGCTTTGATTCACCCCCTCAGTTGAGTCAATCGAATGGTTGATAACAAACACTGGCTGGATCGCTGGCAGGAAGACCGTATCGGCTTTCACGAGGCCAGCGTCAATCGCCATCTGCAAAACTGGTTCCCTCGCCTTGTGCCGGCACCGGGCAGTGGCGTTTTTCTACCCTTTTGCGGCAAGGCGGTAGATATTCACTGGATCGCACAGCAAGGCTTTGAGGTCGTTGGTATCGAATTGTCGTCGATTGCGATCGAGGCTTTTTTCGCAGAAAACTCGCTCGACTTCGAACGCGTGGAGACGGCTCGATTCGTGCAATACAAATCGGCAAATATCACTCTGTTGCAGGGTGATTTTTTCGATTTAGAGCAAGACGACTTGAGCCATTGTCAGCTGGTTTATGACCGGGCAGCTCTGATTGCGCTCGAGCGCCATGACCGACCGCGCTACTACGACCACATGCTGTCTATTCTGCCGGCGACCTGTGATATGCTGCTAATCTCACTCGAATACGACCAGGCGGAAATGCAGGGCCCACCTTTTTCAGTGCCAACCGAAGAAATCATACAGCGCTACCAGGGTGCATTTTCTATTCACGCGCTGGAGACCAGCAATGTCATCGATGAACGTCCGCGCTGGCGCAAGGTAGGTCTCAGCGCGTTGCAGGAATCGGTTTTCAACCTGACCAGGTGATGCTCAAGCTTCAGGGTAATCTTCACAAGATGCATACCGAGGCCGGTCCTCCGGTAGCTTACAGCCTTGAACTCGGTGGGCAGCGGGTTAGGCTAAGCGACTTTCTGGGTCAACGCATCAAGATCGACTACCTGCAGCAAATTGAATGCACCCACTGCGGTCGAGTCACGCGCAAGAGTTTCAGCCAGGGTTACTGTTACCCCTGTTTTAGCAGTCTGGCGCAATGCGATCGTTGCATCGTATCCCCGGAAACCTGTCATTACCACCTCGGCACCTGCCGTGAACCGGAATGGGGTCTGTCCAATTGTATGCGTCCACATATCATCTATCTCTCGAATACTTCGGGCGTCAAGATAGGTATTACCCGCGAGACCCAGCTACCGACTCGCTGGATCGATCAGGGGGCGGTGCAGGCACTGGCTATTCTGCGGGTCACCAAACGTTATCACGCTGGACTGATCGAGCATGCTTTCAAGCAGCATGTCGGTGATCGTACCAACTGGCGCAATATGCTGAAAAACGAGGTCGAGAATATCGATCTATATCAGTTGTATGAGACCCTGTGGCCACAGGTGAAGCCGACACTCGATGCGGAACTGATTGCTGATGCTGAAGAAATTGCCAGCGCCGACAGTAGCCTCGATTTGCATTTCCCAGCGCTTGCTTATCCCACCAAAGTCACCAGTTTCAATCTCGACAAGGAACCACGGGTCGAAGGCAGGCTCGACGCTATCAAGGGTCAGTATCTGATTCTGGATAATGGTGTCATCAATATTCGCAAGTATGGAGGCTACCTGGTTAGCCTGGAGTGCGGCGGGTAAGCCGAGATCACGGCGATGGATGCTGAGGGTCTCAATCATCGGGTGATTATATTTTCGCGATATTATTTTTTGCCAGTCCATCGATTACCGGCGCAGTTATGGTTGGCGTTCGTCCCCGCTGGTCGCGATTATCGAAGCGACTAAGCTAAACCAGAGACTCGTTTAAAGCGCGCGGGCGATTGCGTTAACCAGTCCCGGACCGCGATAAATGAGTCCGGTATAGAGCTGCACCAGTTTTGCGCCGAGTTCCATGCGCAATTGAGCTTCTTCGGGCGAATCGATCCCGCCGACCGAGATGATCGGAATGTCATCACCCAGTTCAGCATAAAAAGCGCTTAGCACCTGGCGGGATCTGTCGCGTAATGCGAGGCCGCTCAAGCCACCTTTTTCTGCAGCCAGTGGTTGCCCCTGCAGGTTATCGCGAGCGATCGTAGTGTTGGTGGCTATCAGGCAGTCAACATTGTGTTTGCGCAACAGTTCGGCAATACCGGGAATGGCGCGGTGATCGAGATCGGGTGAAAGCTTGAGTGCCAGTGGTCGCTGAAACTGGTGCTCATCCTCGAGCCGCAGGCGTAGTCGATTGATGCCCGCCAGCAGCGTTTCGAGCGCCGCTTCATTTTGCAGATCACGCAGCCCCGGGGTATTCGGCGAGGAAATGTTGATGGCAATGTAGTCAGCCTTTTGATAAACCCTGGCGTATACCTCGCTATAATCCGACAGCGCCTGGTCTACAGGCGTGCTCAGATTTTTTCCGATGTTGATACCCAGCACGAAGTCACGCTTTGTGTCGCCGATATTTTGCAGCAGGCGGTCAACGCCATCATTATTGAAGCCCATTCGGTTGATCAGGCTCTGTTCCCGACTCAGCCTGAAGATGCGCGGCATCGGGTTGCCGGGCTGGCCCTTTGGCGTGACGCTACCTACTTCAATAAAGCCGAAGCCGAGCCTGCTCAGCCCATCGATGTAGTCGGCATTTTTGTCGAGTCCAGCCGCGAGGCCGACCGCATTGGGAAATTCGAGACCCATGACATGTACGGGTTTGATGATCCTCCGACGCGGCAACAGTGGATACATGAGTTGCAGCATATCCAGACTGATGTCATGGGCCTGTTCGGGGTCAAGGGCGAATAGCAGGGGTTTTGTCAGCGAATAAAGCATTAGCTCGAAGTAATCAGTGCGAGTAATTCGGGATAGTGTTCGAGGTCTTGCAGGCTGTCAATATCGCGTATGGGGTCAAGCGACATGGTTCGATAGTTCAGGCGCTGCGCATTGGTCATGGTTTGTTGATACACCTGGTCGGTACTCCAGCATAGATTGTCGAACAGAGACGGGTCGATAGCCGTACAACCGATCAAGGTATAGCCGCCATCGAAGGCAGGTATCAGCACCAGCTCATGATCTGCCAGGGAGCGCGCCGCCGCCTGCAGGTGCATGCTGGTGATGTCAAGACAGTCTGTCCCTATTATCAAGGCGCCATCAGAGCCACGGCTCAGCAATTCCTGAAACGCATGAAACATGCGTGCACCCAGGTCATCGCCTTTTTGCAAGCTGTAGTCTTCTTGCTGGAACAGCGGATCGTCGCTGGCCTCGCTGACAAATAACTGATAATCCAGACCAGACTGCCTCACCACGGCGAGCGTGTACTCAAGGCAATAACCGTAAACCCGGGCGGCCCTGGTGGCACCGATATCCGGAATCAGGCGGGTTTTAACCTTTCCCGGCAAGGGGGGTTTGGCGAAAATCCCGACTGATATCATCGTAGTCTCATCCTCGCTGGGGATAGTAAATCCGGTGCAGACGTTCAGGATCGACACCGAGCCAGTAAGCCAGCCGCAATGACCACATCAGCAGGATCGTTTTCAAAACGCCATTGTTTTGCCAGCGTCGACTCGAACTTTCTATGGGCGATGTGATCATCAGTGGCTTTGCCTGGCGCCGGGCCAATTTGCAAATAGCAACGTCTTCCATTAGCGGAATTGCGGGAAAGCCACCGAGCTGGTAAAAAAAATCGCGCGTAAAAAACAGGCCCTGATCGCCACCTGCAACCCGGGTCATCCGACTGCGAAGATTGATCGCGGATTCGATTATTCGGTACACGGCGGCTTTGTCATCAAGGCGAAGATGAAAGTACCCCCAGGGAGCTGCAGCCGAAAATAGCTCGTCAAGCTTGTCCGGCAAGACACTGTCGGCGTGCAAAAACAGTAATTGATGACCCTGGGCGATTGCGGCGCCCTGATTCATTTGCAGGGCACGGCCGGCAGGGCTTTGGACGATACGGCAGGGATAGCGATGGGCAATTTTCAGGCTGTCGTCGCGGCTGCCACCGTCACAGATAATGACCTGGCAGCTGCGTGCAATCCAGTGATGCTCAAAAAGCCTGGCCAGGCTTTTATCGAGGCAGTCCGCTTCGTTCAGGACCGGAATGATGATGCTGAGCGGGACTGAATCTGGCAAAGGGTCTGGCAGGGCGTCTGGCCTTGCGTCAGTCAATGGCTCCGCCACAACTGCTGCCCTGGCCCGCGGTGCAACCATAACAGTGATCGGCGATGCTGACCGGTATGTCCTGCAGGCGCGTTTGCAGAACGTCGCTGATGTGCAGCTTCTGAAAATTGTCCGGATTGCGAATGTTCATGTTCAGCATCTGATTGAAATCGCAGTCGTAAACATAACCCTGCCAGTCGATGCTGAGCTGATTGATGCACATCAGCCCCTTCATGTTGGCGATACTGAAAGCGTCCTTCAGCAGGTTCATGTAATTTTCAAATTCGCCCTTAGAGAGCAAGGTGCTGCCAAAGCGGGCAATGGGCATATTGGTTATGGTAAACAGCTGGTTGAACTGGATATCGAATTTTTCGGCAAGAAAGGCTTTATAGTCCCGCTGCAAGCTGTCCTGGGGTGGTGGCAGGTAAGGTCCGGTGGGGTTGTAAACCAGGGTCAATCCAAGCTTGCCATCTTCCTGCCCGTAGCCCAGTCGATTCAGCTGGCGCAGGGCCTGCATGCTCTTCTGATAGACTCCCTTGCCACGCTGGCCGTCGACATTGTCTTCCAGGTAACAGGGTAGTGAAGCGACGATCTGCACTTCGTTCTCGGCGAGGAATTCGGCCGTGCCCTCGTAACCGGGTTCAAGCAGAATGGTCAGGTTGCAACGATCGATAACCGTTACGCCAAGCTCGCGTGCCGCGACGACCAGGTCACGAAACAGCGGATTCATTTCGGGAGCGCCACCGGTCAGGTCGAGCGTGTGCGCACCGGTTTGCTGCAGCACTTCGAGGAGGTGATCAATATTCTCCTGGTCCATCAATTCTTTGCGAGTGGGACCTGCGTTTACATGACAATGCAGGCAGGACTGGTTGCACAGATAACCGAGATTCACCTGTAGAATTTCCAGACTACTGCGGGAAACGGATGGGAAGTCGGTAGTCTTAAGGAGATGCCAGGTATCGCGCATAGCTATCCAGAGTTTGTTATTGATCGAAGGTAGACCCGCAATATACCATAGAGTTCGCGAAGACGATGCCGCACCCGGGAGGAAATATCAGTACCAGTCAACAGCGCGTCAACTGTGCCGTCGCGGTGGTCGTAACCCATGCCGGTAAAGTATTGTTCGGGCGCCGCAGGACAGGCTGTGGCGACTTCGAATGGCAGCTTCCCGGAGGTTGGCTGGAAATCGGCGAATCACCGCAGCAGGCAGCGCGGCGCGAAGTGCGAGAAGAAACGGGTTTGCTGTTGCGGGAGATGCACTTTATTGGGACTACCAGCAACGTTTTTTCGGCGCAGAACCATTCATTATCGTTGTATTTTGAGGCAGAATGCATCGATGTGGACTCGCTGATCGAAACGGAACAGGAGAAATGCGACGGCTGGGAGTGGAGATGCTGGCCTGATGTCACCGATAAGTTGTTTCTGCCGCTGGGTTTACTCAAGCAGACTGGATATCGTCCATTTTTCCCACAGGGGTTACAGGCCTGCGTCTCGATCTAGTTTTTTTGCATAAATTTTATAGGCTTAGCCCCGATAAATTAGAATTAAATTTAACTATACTGCTATAGTTCTTTACTGCGCGAATCACTAAAACCATATATTAATGAAAGTCGGATTTGACATAGCTAGCGATCAGATTGATGGCGCCCGTGATTACCAGGAAGACGCCTATATGGTCAATCAACTTGGTGAGTCGGAAACGGGCGATCTTTGTTCACTGATTATCATGGCCGACGGCATGGGCGGGCATGCGGCAGGTAATGTCGCGAGCAACATGGTGGTTGCGACTTTCAACAAAACCTTCCAGAGCAATTTCCCAACATCTGATATTCCTGAGGTGTTGACCGAAGCGTTGAATCGTTCGAATGAACAGATTCGTGCTTCGGTTAAGGAGACACCAGCCTTGCGTGGCATGGGTTGTACCATGGTCACTGCCTACCTCGAGGATGCTAATCTCTATTGGGTCAGTGTAGGTGATAGTCATCTCTACCTGATTCGTGATCGTGAGCTGATCAAGCAGAATGCTGATCACAGTTACGGTGCCTACCTCGACATGATGAAAGAGCAGGGCATGGAGATCGAGGAGCAGGCGGGTATGTCGCGTAATATGCTGATGAGCGCGATGACCGGCGAAGAAATAAGCAGTATCGATGTTTCCGAAACGCCAATTAAGGTCCGTCCGGGTGATCGCGTAATCGTTGCCAGCGATGGTCTCGATACTCTCGGTGACGGTGCCATCATTCAGTATTCATCGTGGTCGGCGACAGCCAAGGAATGCGTTTATGCGTTGCTGAAAGCGGTTGAAGATGCGAACAAGGTTAACCAGGATAACACCACGCTGATTGTGGTTGATATCAAAGAGCGTGAGACTCGCCCTGCTGCGGAACCCATCGATATTGAAGCCCCGCCTGAGCCGGCAGCACGTGTTGCCGATGTTCGGGTCGAGGATGACTACAAAGAACCGCGGTCGTTTAAGTGGCTGATCTGGCTTGTCGTTCTAGCAGTCCTTGGCGGCGGCGGATTTTACGCCTGGCAGCAAGGGTTGCTAGGCGATGCGATGGATAAAGGTACTGAACTGGTCGATAGCACCACAAAGTCGATCGAGGCCGAACTTGAACCGGATCCCATAGCCGAACCTGTCGCTGCACCCGAGCCCGAGCCCGAACCGAAGTCTGATTCGCTGGTCGAATCGGAACCGGAGCCAGAAGCGGTAGAGGTAGCCAAAGCTGAAGTGTTCAGAGACAAACTCAAAGTCGGAGGATACGGTCCGGCCATGATTAATGTACCCGCAGGAACATTCCGCATGGGTGGCGCCTCGGCCATTACCGGACCCGATGAAGTGCCGCGACACCAGGTGAAAGTCCCGGCCTTCGTGGTCGGTGTATACGAGGTCACTTTCGAGGAATACTATCGATTTGCCCAGGCTACCGGTCGCAAGAAGCCCAAGGATAATGGTTGGGATCGCAAGACCCATCCCGTTATCGATGTCGCCTGGGATGATGCGCTTGCTTATACTCGCTGGCTCAGCAAGCAAACCGGCAAAAACTACCGCTTATTGTCGGAATCGGAATGGGAATACGTGGCGCGTGCGGGTACTACCAGGTCGTTCTGGTGGGGCAGCAAGGCCGGGGTAGGCAATGCACATTGCTTTGATTGCAAGAGCGACTACAGCACCAGCAAGCCGGCCAAGGTCGGGACGTATAAGCCGAATCCCTTTGGCTTGTATGACACGGCTGGAAATGTCTTTGAATGGGTTCATGACTGCTATCACCGTAACTACAAGGATGCGCCCGATGATGGTTCTGTCTGGGAAGGTGGCGACTGTGATGTGCGCATAGCTCGCGGTGGTGCCTACCGCAGCCCGGCCAACTCGATGCGAGTTGAGAATCGAGACAGCTTCAAGAGTAACAGGGGGCAATACAACGTCGGATTTCGCGTTGCGCGCGATTTGTAAATCCCGGGCTTAAGATAAACCAGAAGGATAAGACCATCGTGATCGAATGGGAACGCATAGAAACCGTGCTGCTCGATATGGATGGGACCCTGCTTGATCTGCATTTCGACAATTATTTCTGGCAGGAGCACCTGCCCATGCGATATGCCGAACTTAAAGGCCTCGAACCCGTCGCCGCAAGGCACCATATCGTCACCCAAACCAGTGAAATTCGGGGTAGCCTGAACTGGTACTCGACCGATTACTGGAGTGAGATGCTGCAGGTCGATATTGTCGAATTGAAGCACGAGGTCAGCCACAAGGTTGCAATACGTCCCTTTTGCATTGACTTTCTCGATGCGTTGCGCGTCGCCGGAAAGGATATCGTGATGGTCACCAACGCACACCATGACAGCCTGGCGTTGAAGATGGACAAAACCCAGCTGGCGCACAAATTTGATCGACTGATTACGGTACATGAATTTTCCCTGCCCAAGGAAGATCCCAATTGTTGGCAGGAAGTCCACAAGCGACACCCGTTCAGGGGCGAGCGAACGCTGTTAATCGATGATAATCTGCATGCCCTCGAGTCGGCGCGCGAGTATGGCATCGATCATTTGCTGGCAATTACTCAGCCTGATTCGCAGGAACCGCGGCGGCATATCGATCACTTTGATGCGATCCATTCATTTGATGAAATCATGCCCGTTAGCGAGGTGATTGTTTGATGGACGCTAATGCTGGCTCTTTTACCGGGGGATGCCTGTGTGGTGGTGTGCGTTATCGTATTGACGGTGACTGCCGCGATATCATCTGCTGTCATTGTGAGAACTGTCGGCGTACGCACGGGCATGTTGCGGCTTATACGGCGCTGGATCAATCCGCTTTAACGCTGGTCACGGCGCTGACCCTGCAATGGTTCCACGATGCGTCTCCCGATACCTACCGCGGATTTTGCAATCGCTGCGGCGCCAGTCTTTTCTGGGATGCGCGTGATGGTCGAAAGCGAATTTCTGTTGCCGCAGGGTCGCTCGATGACAGTGGCAGTTTGCAAACCATCGGGCACGTTTTTGTGGCCGAGGCGGGAAGCTACTATGAAATCTCGGATGATCTGCCGCGTTACGATCAAGGCAATGCAGGCGAGCTGGAAGACGCCAGCGACAGTTGACCCTGGCAGCGGAATAGGTTAAAAGTTTTAAAGCAAAACTGACAATCTCGATACACGTAATTTTCACTGGTTACCCCAGGCATATATGTTGAAACCGGATAAAGTTGATCCGCTCAGGCG
>Ga0316196_10000831_pt1 | contig 12785 bp, 16 predicted proteins | sample Eddsed2cm_MG_FD_204938 | JGI IMG/M metagenome (GOLD analysis project Ga0316196, IMG submission 204938) | Coastal sediment microbial communities from Maine, United States - Eddy sediment 2 cm | ecosystem: Environmental > Aquatic > Marine > Coastal > Sediment | place: USA: Maine | collected... | reverse complement strand
AGTTTTTTCAATATTTTCTTTGTGACGTCGCGATAGTTTCCGCATAAATTTCTCCACTAAAAACTTATTTTATTTTAATTTAATCTACAATGGAGATACCCATATTTCGGGCAGTTCCTTCAACAATTTTCATGGCACTGCTAAGTTTTGTAGTATTTAAATCAGGTAGTTTTATATTTGCAATTTCTTCTAATTGAACTCTTGTGATTGAACCAACAATTGTTTTATTTGGAGTTCCAGAACCTTTTTTATCTTTAACTTTTGCTGCATTAACTAATAAAACAGAAGCAGGTGGTGTTTTAAGAATAAAAGTATAACTTCTATCTTCATAAACAGAGATTTCAACAGGAATAACAAGTCCTGCTTTATCATTCGTTTTAGCATTATATTCTTTACAAAATGCTGCAATATTTACACCGTGTTGACCTAATGCAGGTCCGACTGGAGGTGCTGGTGTCGCTTTACCTGCAGGTAAAGCAAGCTTAATTAACGCAGTAATTTTTTTAGCCATAAGAATTTAGTAATGTAGTTTGAAAAAGATTTTTAAATTTTAATTTTAAAAATTAGAATTTTATTGAAGATAACTAGTTTTATTCATCGAAAAGTAATAAAATAAAATCATTACATAAAATCTTTTACTTATTGAAATTCTATTAAAAAAGGATAACCTCTTACAAAAGAGAATCGCGTCCTGAAGGACTTGAACCCTCGACATCTAATTTTGGAGACTAGCGTTCTACCAACTGAACTAAGGACGCGTTTATTCTATTATAAATCTAAAAAGTTAAAATTACAAGATTCTAAATATTAATTAACTTAAAATTAGAATAGATGGACATTTTAAATGAATAAAGAACAACTATTAATTGAAAAGGCATTACCTCATAATTTTTTGGCAGAAAAAATGGTGTTGAGTTGTCTTATTATGAATTCTGAAACTATCGAATTTGCTATCGAAACTCTTCCGATTGAAGCTTTTTATTTTAAAAATCATGAACAAATTTATAAAGCACTTATTTTTATGCAGAAATATCAATTATCTATTGATGTTTTCTCTTTGACAGCCTTTTTACAAGAAAATGCATTATTGGAAGAAATTGGTGGAATAGGAGTATTAGTGGATCTTATGGATGAAATTCCAAATTTAATTGATTTGGAAGAATATATTCGATTAGTGAAAGATAAATTTTTAAGACGTTCGTTAATCAAATTTGGTTACAAAGCAATCAATGCAGGTTATATTACCAATATTGCCTTGGAAAAAATGTTGGAACAACTTGAAAATGAATTGTTAAATTTAACTACTCAAAATACAAATACTTTAATTTCTAATAGTGCAGAATTATTGAACGAAATATTTTTTAAATTAAAAGAACAGTTTTTAAATCCAAGTTTTCCTGGTTTATCTTCAGGATTTTCTGGTCTTGATGGATTAACTCAAGGTTTTCAAAAATCAGAGTTAATTATACTCGCAGGTAGACCTTCCATGGGTAAGACTGCATTAAGCTTAAATATGGGTTTAAATGTTCTGAAAACTTCTAAATTGCCTGTTTTATTTTTTAGTTTAGAAATGTCGAAAGAACAAATAATGTATCGAGTATTATCTATTGAAACTGGTATTTCTCAAACACGATTAAAAAATGGACAATTATATAAAAATGATTGGGTTAAATTTAATAAAACAACTAAATTTCTTTCTAAATTGCCTTTTTTTATAGACGATAGTTCAAATTTATCGATTCAAGAAATACGTTTAAAGATAAAGTCTATATTTATTGAACAAAGTGAAATTGGTTTAGTTATTATCGATTATTTACAATTAATTCAAAATTTAAATGGAAAAAATGAAAATCGGGTTCAGGAACTATCTGCTATTACTCGTTCGTTAAAAAATTTAGCCCGAGAATTTAATATACCAATAATTGTATTGTCTCAATTAAGTCGAAATGTTGAAAATCGAATAGATCAAAAACCAATTCTCTCAGATTTAAGAGAAAGCGGATCCATTGAACAGGATTCCGACTTAGTATTATTACTCTATGGGAAACAAGATTCTTCTTCTTTTAGATCTGCTATTGAATTAATTATTGCAAAACAACGAAATGGTCCGATTGGAAGTATAGAATTGAATTTTGACAAAAATCGTATAAAATTTATGGAATAAATCCATCAAAATAAGAAATGCCCAGAACCAGATTCGAACTGGTGACACGAGGATCTTCAATCCACTGCTCTACCAACTGAGCTATCCGGGCTTCTAACTAATAAAATTATATCAAAACTTTATTAAAATAACAATAGACTTTAATGAAATTTAAAAGTTGATTATTATTTAAAAGTTTAGTATAGTATAGTTTGGATATAGGATTTAATATAATTTTTAAATTTATTTACCATGTCAGAATTGTAAGATAGCAGCATAAAATGAAACTTTGAAATTAGTATTAAACCTATATCTGCACTATTTCGTATTTTGGTTATTAATTTTATAATTTTATTAATAGAAATAAAATATTAATTATATTTTTTTATAAAAATTGATACAATAAATAGTGTAGTCAATCTTACTATCTTTAACTTTATTATTATTAAAATAAAAGGAAATTTTATAAAATGACACCTTCATTAGCAAATTTTGTATCGAGTTTAGTTGCAGGCGGTATTGTTGTACTTGCTATTGGTATTGCTTTAGTCGTTATTAGTAAAACTGATCGAGTTACACGAGCTTAAAAATTTGATCAATTTAAAAGTATTCGTTTATATTATTTTTAGTTAATCTTATCTTAGGATATATTAAGTTAAAAGGAAATGTCTTATGATAAATGTTAGTTTTGGTCCAAATATTTTTTTAGGTATTATTGTAAGTATTGGAGTATTAATTCTATATTTTCTTAGGAATGTTAAACCTGAAGTAGCCCGAGATGAAGATATTTTTTTTGCAACAATAGGGTTTCTTTATAGTTGTATTTTAATGGTTCATGGGTGGCGATTAGATCCAATTCTTTTATTTAGTCAAGTTTTGATTATTATAACTGTTTTAGTAGCTGGATGGGAAAATATTCGGTTAAGAGGTTTAATTGCAAATATGGCAAAATTAAAAAAAAAGGGTGAGACTGATACACTAGTCTAAAAATCTTGGTTTCAAGTTTGTAAATAATTTTTTGAAATTATGTTTAAAAAGTATTCACAAATTCTTTCTGTATTATTCGTATGTGTTTTTGGTATGTTTGTAACAACTGCATCAGCTATTGATTTAGATGAAGCAACACGAACAGTTGTTAAAGATTCTTCAGGTAAAACTGTTGTTTTAAGCCCTGAACAAGTTAAACGTGGTAAACGATTATTCAATGCAACATGTGGTGCATGTCACGTAGGTGGTATCACAAAAACAAATCCAAACGTTGGCTTAGATCCAGAAGCTTTAAGTTTAGCAACACCACGTCGTGATAATATTGATGCATTAATTGATTACATGAAAAATCCAACATCATATGATGGATTAGAATCAATCGCAGAAGTACATCCGAGTATTAAAAGTGCTGACCTTTACCCACGTATGCGTTCAGTAACTGATGATGATTTATATGCAATGGCTGGTCATATTTTATTACAACCAAAAATTGTTACAGAAAAATGGGGTGGCGGTAAAATTTATTACTAATATTCTAAAACTTTATTCTTTTCAAAAAGTAAATATTCACTTTTTGAAAAGAATTTATATACTATAAGCATGTAGCTCAGTGGATAGAGCATCAGATTCCGATTCTGAAAGCCAAGGGTTCGATTCCCTTCATGCTTATAATTTTTGGAAATAAAAATATATTATGTACTACAACAGAATTTTACGTGTTTGGGTTGTAGATCCAGTTGATTACTTCTTATTAAGTGCTATTATTGGAAGTTTTACAGCTTCATGGTTGAAAAATTATTTATCCGAGAAGAAAGCCATGGAACGACTAAAAAATTCCATTATTAAGAAATCAAAAATAGTAATTAAATTAGATAGACCTATTTTAAATTCTAGCGATATGAAGGTCAAAACGATCTATAGATTAGCATTAGAAACTTATGGTGGACAATTCGAAGAATTTCCGATAGATTATAATAATTCCGATCATCAGTTTTCTAATGAGATTTTAAAATTAGCACAAGAAATTAAAGGGTTTGTTGAAAAACTAGCTGTTTTTCTTAAAGAAAGAGAATTAAAGGGTGTTGCTAGAATTTTCTTTAAAAATGGTAGATTACTCTTAGAACTTATTTTATATAAATGTAGAATTGACATTACTTATTCAGTATTAACTGAAGGATTAAGCACTCAAGTAATTATCATAACAGCCACTGCTGGCGGTGCTGCAGGTTTCACTCTTTCTTGGTTTTCGGCAGGTGCAATTTTAGTTGCTCCGCCAGTATTAATCTCAACTTTATTAATACGAAGTGTTTTACAACAAATTATAAATCTGAGAGATTATTCAAAGTTTAAAAAGCTGGTTAATAAAATGTTAGAAGATGAGGAATTAAAAAAAACAATTCGAGCATTTTTTATAGACGGAGAAGTGCCACCAACGAATAGACTAGAAATGAAGCCTTTTGATTTCAGTGAAAATTCTATACCAAAGTACGATGTTGAATCAGGACAGACTCTTGCAAAATTTATCAAAGCTAGAATGAAAGAAGAACTTGGACTTGTTGAGAATCCGACCCCTGAACAGCTTCAAGAAATAATCCATCGTAAGAAATCACGAGGAAAGGTAGTTTTTTGGAAAGATTTTATCAGAGGAATAGACGATGATTTAAATACTACTATATCAGATGATATTATAGATATTCAAATTATCGACCCACCTATAGTAGTTAAAGTAAGAAACGAAGAATTTTAAGAAAATTTGCAATAAAAATTTTTGAATTTTTTTAAATAATTTAAATAATTTCTATTGCAATTTCTATTGATGTTATGTATTATGTTATTATAGACTAATATAATAGATGTTTCGTCATGTGTGCTTGTTTGGTGTCCAATCCCTGGTAAAATAGTAACCATATCAGCTTTAAAAGCTACTTCAGTGGGATGCCAAAAATTTAGAGATCTTTGTACGGCAGATCCTTCTTTATCACTGTACTAAATTTTATAGTAATAGCGTACAATAGAATGACATTACTGAAATTACTATGGCGAACTGGGATGACAATAAATTCTGGTCCATTTATCACTTTAGTTATTAATATTATTACAGGGGCTGTTTTGGTTTCGACATTTAAAATTAGTTAATATATGAATCAGGTCGAAGTGAGTATTCTTCGTAAAAACATACAAATTTATAATAACTGCTAAAAATTTAATTTTATCTTTACTTGCTTTTGCAGGTTTTAATACAAAAAAAACTCAGTTTAATTCATTAGGATTTGCTGTTTAATAATTTAAATAAGTTTTTCACTATTACTCGACTTTATATTGTAGTATAGTTTAGAATCATTTTAATCGTATTATTATGAAATACGAAATTTGTTCTTTGAAACTAAGCCTGTGAACGAATAGGTTAATAAATTTTAAATGGACATGGGTTCAATTCCCATCAGTTCCATAATTTGCATTCGTGGCCGAGTGGTTGAAGGCACCGGACTCATAATCCGTTTTCCTATGGAACATCACTGGTTCGAACCCAGTCGAATGCATTAAAAATTAAATATTTTAATGTTGTTTTTTTTTAAATCTACTTGTAATATTAATATTTAAGAAATAATTACATTTAATAATTAGAAGCCATGTCTAAATTAAATATTCAACAAACAATTAATAATGTCGAAAAGCCCTTCTTAAAAAATGACATTCCATTATTAAAAATTGGAGACAATGTGAAAGTCGGAGTTAAAATTATTGAAGGAAATAAAGAACGTGTTCAATTTTATGAAGGAACCATTATTGCGAAAAAAAATAGTTCTATTAATACTACCATAACTGTTCGAAAAACATTTCAAGGAATTGGTGTCGAAAGGATTTTCTTAATTCATTCTCCTAAAATCGATTCTATTAATCTATTAAGATCATCGAAAGTACGACGTTCAAAATTATACTACTTAAGAAATTTAAGAGGAAAAGCAAGTCGTTTAAAACAAACATTTAAATAAAATAAATTTTTTTAAAAATTTTAATGAAAAAATTGTTATTTGTATTTAATTTACGTAGTATAATATAAGGTAGTAAAGTAGTGATAAAATAATATTTTAAAAATTACTTTATAATTATTTAAATTAAGGAGTTATATGGTTACTTACAAAGTGACATTATTAAGTGAAGAACATGATATCAATTCAACAATTGACTGTAATGATGATGTATTCGTTTTAGATGCAGCTGGAGAACAAGGAATTGAATTACCATATTCATGTCGTGCTGGTGCTTGTTCAACTTGTGCTGGTAAAGTAACAGAAGGTGAAATCGATCAATCAGAACAAACTTTCTTAGATGATGATCAAGTAGAAGCTGGTTTTGTTTTAACATGTATTGCTTATCCAAAATCAGATTGTACAATCCTAGTACATCAAGAAGATGAATTATATTAATATTTAACTGATTTAAAATATTGTAAAATAACAAAGAATGACTCATATTGAAAGTTATTCCTTAAAATAAAATATAATCTAAGATAATTTATCTTAGATTATATTTTATTATATTTTAAATTATATTTGCAAAGAACAATTACACCGCGACTAACACAATTTGTAAATACCCAATGCTTAGAAATTTGTCGAATTTTGTGGAGAATTTTTCTAACTCTTATGCGTTTTTTAAGAATTAGGCATAGAACTGCCCCACAGATTACATTTAAACTAATTTTTTTTCGGTTCTTAACTAAAAATTTTCCAAGCCGAATAAACCATCTCTCGTTTTCAATATTTAACTCCTCAGAAATTTGAGAGATATTTAAACCATTGAAATCTTGATTCCCACCACGACTAATATTAAATATGCTGGGAGGTTTAAGATTATTGGGAGATTTTAAATTTTGTTGAGGTTTGTTCATTATTTTACCTTTCCGAATACGATCGCACCCATTATCAGGAGAACTAAAATGAAAGTACATCCGTCTAATAGGTTTAGCTGATTTCTTAGTTTTTTGAGTTTTGCTAGCTTGATCAATTAGATTTCTTATAAACTCAGGAACTGATTCCAGTTTATCGATTTCTTTGGATTTTGCATCCACTTCTTATGCTATTTGTTTGATCGATTTTGAACATGCATATCCAGCTCCAAAAACTGCTGATGCATCTTCATTATCCACTGCATTGGTTACAGCGATTCCCCCTAAAATTTTACAAATTGCCGCGTCGGACTTCCCACCTTCTGTTACAGATTTAATCAATGCTTCATTATCACTAACTAAAGCTTCCCAAGTGGCTTCTTGAAGATTTTTTTGCTGATCGCATAATTTTTCAGCAATTTTGCCCGCATTAAAAAACGCTTGCTTATCAGGGCGCGGATCTACCAATACGTAAGCATCCGTTGTTGGTAATAAACCAATCATATCTTGAATATTTGGCATTTTAACCTCCTTTGATTTAATAAATGAACCATGCAAAAAATATCGATGTTAAAATTTTCTGAAATAAGTTTGTTGCTGGGGATAAAACTTGAATGATTAACGAAATAACAATAAAGGATTTTAAAAAAATTTCTATTATTTCACGAAACTTTTTTGAGTTTGTCATTAAATTAGTTCTAAATTAGTTAATATTTTTAATAATAAAATTAGGAACCGAACTTGTTGAATACATCAACCTATTCAAGAGCTCTTTCTTCTAAGATAGCGAACTAATAATATCATAGTTTAGCAAATTTAGCAATAGCTGCTTCCAAAAATTCATCAATTTTTAATTTTGTATTAGATATTCATGGTTAATAATTGCCAATCAAATTTAGGCCTTGCATAATTGATCAAAATTTAGTAAGATCTAACCTAAATGATTGATTCCTTTAAAAATCAGAAAGAAACAGAATCCATTCCAGAAATTCGGGATATAGCTCAGCTTGGTAGAGCACCTGCTTTGGGAGCAGGGGGTCGTAGGTTCAAATCCTACTATCCCGATTGTTATCTTTAGGAAATGACAATCCTGGAATAGGCAACCGACGAGTAAAAGGTTTAAAAAATGTTTCAGAAGCTCGCGGAAGAAATGAAGGGCGGGTTTATTTTCGAGAAAAAGATGGAAAAATTGAAATTCTAGCAAAATCTAATAAAGACAACCGAGATAAAGTGATAGGTATTTTACAAAAAATGGGTTACTAATATAAAAAATCTTAGCTAAGGAGTGATTTAGATGTTGATTAAAAGCATTAGCTTTCCAACTTATTTAGAAGATATTACGGACATTGAAAATAGTAATATCGATGTTTTTGTCGAATTAGAAGATGCTTATACGTATACTGTGGTTGTAGCAACAGCGAAAAATATAGAATCTTTAATGGATAAGGAGAGAATCAACTACTTTGAACCAGGTTGTCCATTTATCATTGTTAAAAAATTAACTAAAGAGATTATTTCTGAAGCTATCAAAGCATATGCATCAGACGAGGCATATTAGTTAAAACTATATCATTTCGCAGGAAAAGTTGATACAGCTGTCTTTAATCAGTTACAAGCCGAACATATGGAATACCTAAAAGAATTAGACGAATTAGATAATTCCTAGATTTTAACATAATTTAGGAATTCATTTTTATTTCTAAGAAAAACTTTTTCATGAATTTATATATATAATAATCTATGTTATCTAACTTATTTAATATATATAAATTCATGAAAAAATCAAGTTAAATTCAAAATTACGAATCACCAATAGCTGATAAATTATCGATAATGTCTGTAATATTAGACCAAGAACTAAAACGACCATCTTATGCACCTTCTGCACCAAGACTCAGACCAGCTGATTCAGCTAATTCAGCTAGCTGTTCTTGATTTAACGTGCCACGTAAATAGCTCATAAATTTAAGTTATCTATAATATTTATATGCCCAACGCTACAAACTTTACAGAAATTCAACAATACGCAGCAAATGTCTCGGCAATTGAGGTAAAAAGAATATTATATAATATAATAAAGGTGTTTACTGGGGTCAAAAATTAAAGCAGTTACTCGAACAAGGCGGATTAGATCCCAATCAGACCGTTAACATAGTAATAGATCCTGACGAGATTCTTAAGCCAGGTGTCTTTCCACTATTAACACAATTGACTATGAAGTTTGGTCAACCTGAAGCTGCAATGATAGCTAATGGAGCTATTGTTGGTGCTGGTATTTACACAGGGAGTTCTTCTGCCTTTAAATTTGGTTTGACTAAAAATAAAACTGCTAAAGGATTTTATGCGGCTAGTGTAGTTTGTTCAACTTCAGCGATTGCAAATGGTGGGATAGCTGTATTTGCCCGAGCTTGTGAGATTTCACAGGTTGCAGTTCTTTCCGAATCAATGGGAGCTGCTTTTATGATGTTGGGTAATATGGCTCATCTAACAGCTCTGGAATTAGAAGGTAAACCTGTTCCAGAACATTTAAAAAAAAGATTGAGTCGAGAATTGAAAAAATCAAACCCTGAATCTTATGGAAATACTGGTCTTGCTTTTGTGGTACCAGGTAATGATTTTGCAGTTTGCAGTGAAATAATCGGAAGTATTCCATTGGATAAAATAGGAAGGCTTATTGGTATTGGTCTTTCAATATATGGTTATGGTAAAATGGTTATTATAGGTTACCGTTATAGTCAAAAATTACTGACTAAGTTTAAGCAGGTTAGGAAAAACCAACAAAATAATTTAGATAAAATTAATTCTAGATTAGTAAAAATACAAGCTCAATTTTTAGTAATTTCGATCCTCCGTTGTCCATCTTTCTCGAAAGCAGCATCCATTCATACTGTTTATATGGTTGCGGTTAGTTAATCAAATTTTTGGTTTTATAGGAATAGACTTCTCTAGAATCTATAAAACCACTTAGTTTCTGTTTGCTTTTCTGTTTGTTATTGTATGATTTTAAACCTATTACAAACACATTACTGTAATATTTAATTCTAATCAGACTCAAACTTTAAGAAATTCGAGAAAGAGTTTCCTTTTAGGAAAGATTTAGGTATAATAGATTAGAATCTTATTATATATTATACTAATTCAAAATGAGTTTAGACGAAAAATTTATTCCAATTCGAACTGCATTTTATGAAATAGTTGGGAATTTGTTCGAAAAAATAGCTGGGATTTTTGGATATCCCGAGAATCCTGGGATGCTGACGATCTATGAGATGCCGAACACTGTGTATGCTCGATCACAATTTTTTGATAGTCTTCCAAAACATAAAACTTATTGGCCTCCAATTCAACGTCCAGAAACTTGGTTTGAAATGTTAGTCGGACCAAGCCCTAAGGTGGATGCCATTCCTAGATATATCTATGAAAGTAAAGAGGAAGGATTTTATAATTTTTATATTGAAAATTATAAAAATATGTATTTTTTACCCGATTGGGTTTCGGAATTTATTCAAGTTCGATTGAATATTTGTTTAGATATTAGTCTTTTAGAAACGATTAGAGAAGTTCTTTTTATTGGGCTAATGATTTATTCACAAATGGTAATACTTCGAATTGCTATTTCGTGGTTAATTTATATTAATCCGTATACATTTCCATGGTGTTATCTTGCAGCTGCAGTAGATTGGACAGAAGATGTTTTACAAGGAATTGTACCTGCAATCCTTGGAGTCAATATTACGGGAAGTGTTTTTCTTGGAGTACTTGGGGTAATTGCAGATAGTTTAAACCATTTGGTATTTACCATGCCATTTCTTCCTAGTGAAGCTGAGGAAACCAAATTATTAATTAATCAAGAAATGAAAGATGTATTAGTTTTCCATTATTTACCAATTTCCTGGTATCGTTATCCGATTCCAAACAACATACGAGAGTTTTGGTATTACCAAAGACCAGATATTTTAGAATATATGCAAACAGCTTATAAAGATTTAGATATTCAATTTTTACCGAATAATATTATTCAGGAACTGAATCAAAAGGGTAACCTTGACTTAACAAGTCAAATCAATAGTACAAACCTATCTTTCTCGACGGAAGTCTTATCGAACGAAAATTTACTTCCATCAAATCTCATTCTAGATTTTATAAATAATCATTTTCACCATTTCGTTTCATTTTAGTCAACATTAAAGACTCAATGATTAATAATTAAATAATTAATAATTGAAACGAATGGATCTTATTGGTATATAACCCGGCGAGTAAAATATATCCAGTTGTATGAAACTCTTCAAAAGATTGAATGAAATTTTGTAATTTTTGCCGGTGTTTTTTGTACGTTTTTAAAAATAAAAAACGTACAAAAAACACCGGCAAAAAAATCGAGTATTTGGTCATTCGAGTACGAGTAATGCCAGTTGTAACAAGGGATTTGGTTTGTTAGACCATCACCTAAAGTTAATTTTTAAACTATTTTTTGTCTTGTTTAGTATAACCCATACAAATATACAGTAAATTATTGAATAATTCCTTAGAAAAAAATATATCAATTAAATATATGAAAGAAGAAATTTTAGGACTACTTGAAGAAATTGATTCAAAAAAAGCCGAAATAGTCAAGCGAACTCCGTTTGATACTCTTGAAGACAATACAGTGCGACAAGTACTAGAAGAACGATTATACGGATTATATCACTTAATAGAACGTAATCCTGAGTTGACCAAGGAGTATGTGACGGAAGCATTAAATAAAGGTTTAGAATCAATTGAAGATACATTAGATGAAATAAACTCAAAAGTAAATACATTATATTATTACCTAAGTCAAAAAAAAAAGCGCGAAGTGCAACCGTTAAGAGATCCAATGGATCGAAAGCTATTTCCTCTGTTTATACAAAATGCAGGCAATAAGTTTATTTATAGAAAAGATTTAAAAGAAGCTCAAATTCGTGTTGCTTACACGATTTTATACTACACCGGTTTACGAATTAATGAGATACGAATCTTAACACGAAACGACATAAATGATGCTATTAAAGGCGGACAATTTAATGTTATTCATTCCAAAACTAACCAAGCTCATATTCATGTTATCTCTTCTACAGCCGTTCAAGATTTAGAAAAACGGTATTTAGATTATCAAATAATTTTTGATAAATATAAATATAAATATGAATATTTGTTTGGGAAGAATAAACCGATGCACAATAAGGCTTTAATTAAAACTATTAATGATGATTTAAGAAATACTTGTGAAACATTAAAATTACCTTATAATATCAAGTCTCATAGTTTTAGAATTAATCATATTTCTAGTTTATTGAAAGTAACAACTGTTCAAAATACGGCTGATATTATAGGTCATAAAGATATACGTTCAACGATTTACTATAAACGTTATGCATTGTCCAAAAAAGAAATTGAAGAATTGCTAGAAAAAATTGTAGGTAACAAATAATATCTAATTTCTATCTTTAAAATTATCTTTGTGTTTTATTGAATTTAATCTTACACTTTTAAACTCTTGACAGATACTATTCTATACGCTAATATACTACTAAATTGCTGAATTGATTACCATTCTGCACAACATTCAGCAAAAATTTTTTAACATAAATTTATAATTATTAAATGAGTATTTATGATAGGATATCCAGTCACGTATGGTGATACAAATGTTGATGAGGTAATGCTGAGCGATTATGCTGTTGAGTTGATGAAAACTAAACGCTTTCAGAGTCATGTGACAGCAATGTTTTTTGCTTTGCT